>Ga0131853_10000235_pt1 | contig 100464 bp, 94 predicted proteins | sample TergutLab28metaG_FD_92764 | JGI IMG/M metagenome (GOLD analysis project Ga0131853, IMG submission 92764) | Labiotermes labralis P1 segment gut microbial communities from Petit-Saut dam, French Guiana - Lab288 P1 (version 2) (version 2) | ecosystem: Host-associated > Arthropoda: Insects >...
ACCCTTCGAGAAAAGAACATAAGTAACACTGGCCTGAATAAGAAATACAGTATGAACCATGTACAAAAACTTCTGTTTCCATATTATTTTTATGCGCCAGGTCTGTAAGCTCTTTTATTTCGGAGAGGGAAAGTTCCCGTGCAAGATTTATTCTTGTTATGTTGTGCCTGCTGAAAAACGTTATCTGCCCTTTAGTGTGTGTTGTTGCCTGGGTTGAAATATGGATTTTTGCCATGGGATAATTTTTTTTAAAAATATAAAGAATCCCCATATCCTGTATTATGAAGTCTGTTATTCCGGAAATCATTGCTGTATCAATAACATCAAGAACTAAGGGAATTTCTCCCTCTGTTATAAGTGTATTTAAGGTAAGGTATAATTTTATTCCCCTAAGCTTTGCTTCTGAGACAATACTGGGCAGTTGTTTGGGATCTATATTTTTCGCTCTTTGCCTTGCATTAAAAAAAGGGAGTCCAAAATATACTGCATTGGCTCCTGCTGCAAATGCTGCTTTAATACATTCAATATCCCCTGCAGGAGATAGTATTTCAGGCTTTCTCACATATTAAAGTTATATTTTCTTGTAAATATATTCAATCATCACACTATTATCTTCTTTTTTTGTTCTCTTTTCTTCATTAAAAACAAACGAAAACTTTTCCAGTAATTTGATGGATTGTTCATTAAGTGGGTCAACTATTGCCCTTATTTCTTTGGAATGATTCTCTTCAAGATGATCTATAAATGCTTTGACAGCTTCTGCTGCAAAACCTTTTCCATGATATTTTTCATTAAAATGATACCCAATTGAAAAGTAGGTATCTTCTTCTTTAAGATAAAGCACGCCTATAATTTTTTTTTCTGATATAAGCTCTGCGCCAAACTCTTTTTCATGATTATTCGTGCAATATGCTTCTATAATATCAGTTATATTTTCATCAGCGTTTGCTCTTGTTATCGGAGAAAAATCATCATATTTAGCAATAACAGGATTGCCAAATATCTGGAAGTAATCTTCTGCATCGCTTCTGATAAGCTTTCGTATTAAAATTCTTTTGGTTTTTATATTTTCCATAATTATTGTTTCGATAGTTATACTTTATTATTTTAGAAAAAATCAATAAGATAAAATTATGAAAAAATATAAACTGGGGCTTACTGGAATAGAAGTTACTGAGCTTTGCCTTGGCACTTTGCCTATGGGGCCGCTTCAGAAAAATCTGGAGATTGATTATGCTGCCTCGATTGTTGCAAAAGCGCTAAAAGGGGGAGTCAACTTTATAGATACTGCCCAGATGTATCAAACTTACTTGCCAATAAAAAAAGCAATGGAGCAGACTGGCATTACGCCTGTGATTGCGTCAAAAAGCAATGTAACAGAATATAATGATATGGAAAGCGCGGTGTATGAAGCGCTGGAAATGCTTGGGCTTGAGAAAATCGATATTTTTCATTTGCACGCAGCAAGGGCAAACAGGGATCTGTTTAAACTACGCGCCAGCGCTTTTAAGGCTTTGCTTGATTTAAAAGAAAAAGGGAAGGTAAAAGCAGTGGGTGTTAGCTGCCATTCCGCAGACCTTGTTGGAGTGGCTGCAGATGTTAAGGAGCTTGATATTGTGTTCCCTTTAATAAATTATAAAGGGATGGGCGTAATAGAAGGGGCGCTTGCGGATATGGAACAGGCAATTGAAAAATGCAGGAGCGCGGGCAAGGGGATATATCTTATGAAAGTTCTTGCTGGCGGAAATTTTCTCGAGAACTATGGAGAGGCATTAACTTTTGCAAGAGCTTTGGGCTTCCCCATTGCGGTAGGTATGGTTAGTGAAAAAGAAGTCGACTATAATCTCTCTTATTTTAATTCAAAAGACCCATCTGGTTTTTCCAATCCTACGCTAAAGGAATATGATAAAAAATTTCATGTTGTAAAGCGTGTTTGCCGGAATTGCGAAAAGTGTGTTACCACTTGCGCTTCTTATGCAATAACAATAATAAATGAAAAAGCTTTTATTGATAATGAAAAGTGTATAATGTGCGGCTATTGTGTTCTTGGATGTCCCACTCTGGCAATACGACCTGTTTGAAAAACAGAGCACATGACCCATTTTTAGGCTAGTAATTAGATGGCGCTGTGTTATTCCCCGGCCCTGGCCCGTGCGCAGTGCAAATTGCAATTCCGGAGCTTGTGCCAAGCCGGTCTGCGCCTGCTTCAATCATTTTTAGCGCATCTTCAAGAGTTTTAATTCCGCCGGAAGTTTTTACTTTTGCCTTTCCACTAACGCTTTTTTTAAGCAAAGCAACATCACTTAGGGTAGCGCCGCTTAAAGAAAATCCTGTTGAAGTTTTGACAAAATCTGCCCCTGCGTTCACAGCAATATCACACGCAATAAGTTTTTCTTCCTCTGTAAGCAGGCAGGTTTCAATTATTACTTTTAGAACAGTCGCAGCATCGCAGTTTTTCCTTACAGTTATAATATCATTTTCAAGCTGTTTAAGATTGCGGTCTTTGAGAAATCCTATATTTATGACCATATCGATTTCTGTTGCTCCATCATCTATGGCATTTCTTGCTTCGATCCCCTTAACACTGCTTTTTGTTGCTCCCAGCGGAAAACCCACAACACTGCATACTTTTACTTTACTCCCCTTTAGAAAATTCGAAGCAAACCCTACCCAACAAGGATTCAGACATACTGAATAAAAATTATAAATAAGAGCTTCTTCGCAAAGTTTTTCGATCTGATTTTTAGAAACATCGGGCTTTAAAAGCGTGTGGTCAATAAAAGAGGCAATATCTGTGTTTTTCATAAAAATTCTCCAAAATGGTAAGGGCAAAGTATTATAAAAAATAGTATATTAATATTTGGGAGAGTAACAATGGAAAACAGAGTTGAAATATTAAGAAATTTTATTCAAAGAAATATCCCAAATAGAGACAATAATGAAGAGCGTCTTGAGCTTTATATGCATATGTATGCTGTATCGCAATTTTGCGCCATGATCGCGCTAAAAAGAAATCAAAATGCTGAATTAGCAGCTATGGCAGGGCTGTTACACGATTTACATACATATAAGACATTAGACTCAAAAGGGCATGCTAAAAAAGGGGCAGTACTTGCAAAGGAAATTCTTAAAACACTTAATGTAACAACAGATGAAGAAACAGAAAAAATATGTTCTGCAATTTATAGCCATAGCAAGAAAAAAAATAAACATTCAGATTTTACCGAAGTATTGGTTGATGCTGATGTATTGCAACATTATTTGTATAATACAGAATTGGCAATAATCGAAAAAGATAAAGAAAGATTAAAAAAAATAATAAAAGAATTTGGATTAGGATAAAAAAAGTGCGGAACGATTTTTTGAGCCTCCTTGTTCATTTTTACCGAGCCTGTTTTACCTTATACCCTCTACTTTTAATAATGAGTACAAGCCAAAGCCTTTTTCTGCTTCTCAATATACCCACTTTGGGCAGTAGAAAGATTAGCAAATCGCTGTTTTAGTAAGGCTTTTTCAATGGGGTCAATGCCGGGGGCTCGGAGAATATTTTGCAATCTCGTCCTATGGGCTATACAGGCAATATGAAATGAATCTTTAGGAAAATTGTTTACACGATACTTTTTATCATGGGGGTAGGTTTGCTCAACTGCCTGATAGAGAGTGTCATTCTCTACAATTTTTAGGGCAAGAAAAGCGTCATCAAAACTTTGTATAGCTTTGGTGAGGCTGCTTAGGCTGTCAGTATCGGTTTCTTCGCAAAATTGTAGTTCTTGGTTTATGAAGGTATACTCGGAAAGGATTATAACTTGAGGGTCAGCGGAGGATTGAGCGTCTTTGAAAGCGAGGAGCGCCTCCGATATGCCTTCCTCATAGGAAATTCGACCTTCTTCTGCTTTGCCTCTGGTAGCAAAACCTTTGCGGCCAAAATCGATGGCAAAAACTGCGCCATATATTTTACTTATTAAGCCAACCGGGTCCAAATTCCGCCTCCGCTTCTGACAAATTCCAGCCGCCGTTTATGAGAAAGTCTACACCGATTTTCTCTTTGGCTACCTTTGCCAAATATGGGGGCATGGGGGCTGTTTTTATAACACGGTGAAAGCCTTCTCTATCTCCTGCTTGCCTCAATGCACAAGCCTTCATTGATATTGCAAGTTTCTCATCTAAAGTCATGGTCTGCGACATAAATTTCTCCTTAAGACTACAGTATACAAGTCAAGAATACCCTCGGCAAGTGGCATTTTGATTACTCCATGCTGAAAATGATGCAAAACTACCATCGAGGTCAGTAGTTTTATAGCTTATTCTCTGAATCATAACAATTTGAAAAAGGCGTTAATTTTTTCAGGCTAATAGTAGGTTGCAACAATATTGACACCCCCAATTATAAATGTAAAACTAAAAAAAGAGAGCTTATGGACTCAGACTTGGTTAAAAGAAAAATCATAGATATTTATAAAGATATAAGTCTAAAAAAACAATACAAAATAGTATTTCTGACTTCTGCAATATTGTTGGCAATAATCATAGTATCTGCCCTGCAAGGCTTGTTTTTTATATCTGCTATTTTATCTCTTTCATTGTTTATTGCTTTTATACTATGGATCCGCATCCGAAAAATAAACGAAATAGTGGGTTATGGATCATTTTATGCCCGTATTTCTTATGAGGCATTTGCCAAAGCTTTAATAAAAAACAATATTAGCATAGACGAACTAAAAGCAGTTGAGGCTCTTTTTGAAGCAGATATTACTTGCCCAATAACAGGCGCCTACAAAACAGACATTTATGTAAAAATCAATAAATACCTACAGTCTAGACAACACTCAGGGGCTGTCTGAAAATTGATTTTCGCGCTTTTGGCTATTAATTTGACTATTTTTTTGCTTTTACCCCCTCCCCCCCAATTTCAAAGCAAGTTTTTTATTCCAATGCAGGCAAAAACAGGACTTTATTACACAGGAAACACTATAATTTTGGCTAGATTTTTATTTTGATGTATTCATTATCTTGACACATTCCGTAGAATATAGTTATTATTACTATTGATGAGGTTGAATTGCATTATTATGCGTAAAACAGCAAACAACTTTATTTATTCTCATTATATGGGTAAAATGCGGGTCTTTCCGTTTTTTATATATTCCTACGGTGTAGGAAGTGCCTGTTGAGGGCGGATTTATTTTCGTGATAATCCGCTTTAGCCAATTTAGTTGGCTCAAAAGGCAGAAAATCACAAAAAAGGAGTGTTTTTTATGAAAAACACAATAAAATTTTTAGGGATCATCGCTCTTGTGGCGGTAATCGGATTTTCAATAGCTGCTTGTAGTAATGATCCTAGTTATACTCTGGCGCCTACAAGTGTAGTACTTGCTTATGGCTCACATGGGGAACCGAGTAATGTGGAAATCTATGATCTTATGCCTGGCTTCTCTTATGTGTTTACGAGGGGAAATAATAATAACAGTTGGTCTGCTCTTAATGCATCTGGAGAATTTGTTGGAGGCGGCACTGGCACTGTATGGAGTTTAGCTCAAGCAATAGGCCAAGCTACCGACCTGGGTGCAGGTGTAACAACAGTTCAATCAAGCCTTTTAAATGGCCAGACTTATAATATATTTAGGGTTTTTGAAGCTGCTGGTGCTGTTTTTAATGCTGCTGCTGCTCCGGGTACAAATGTGTTGGGACCTAATTGGGAATTTGATAACAGAAACGATACTACCCCTGTAGGAGCGGGTGTTCTCGATTTTGATTGGAAGGACGGCAGGAATGCTGTAGTGGACTTGAGACTATTGCTTGCTACACACGGTATAGCTCTTAGACCACGTATGTCTGATGACGTGACACCCGTCTTTCAATCTGGGGTAGGAGATGGCAGGACAACCATAATATTTCTTATAGGTGATACTATTCCAGGCGAGGCAGGTACAGTTGTGTTTGATAATGTGGTGCTTGGTGCTCAAGAAGTGCTGCAGGGCCCTACTACAGCAGCACCTACTGGACGATGGAGATTCGCTACAACAAGTGCAGGGGGCGCTACGCTTACTGCAGTTGCAGGAGATAATTTTTTCACACTTTCAAATGTTGGTGATACTCGAGCAAATCTAGTAAGATTCGCTCCTTAATTCTTAAGGAATTGGTGCAGGAATTTTTAGAGATAAGGGAGAAAGCGCAAATTAATAAAATGAGCGCTTTTAGCCTCTCCCGCCATAATGGTTTGGAGTTCCTGCTTATTATAATCCCTACGTTGTAGGGAAGATATCTGCTCAAAGGCGGATTTACTTTATAGATAGTGCGCTTTAGCCAATTTGGCTTAAAAGGCAGAATATCACAAAAAAAGGAATGGTTTTTATGAAAAATACAATCAAACTTTTAGGAATTATCGCGCTTATTGCGGTAATTGGATTTTCAATAACTGCTTGTGATGCCAGCGATCCTGAGTTACCAGAAATCGCTTCAACTGTAATACTTGCTGCTGGTTCGTGGGGAGTAGAAAATGACAGAAGAATTTCCAACCTTCCAGCCGCAACATATGTGCTTGTAGCAGGACCTCAAATGGATATAACTGGAACATCAGTATTTGGCGTTCCAACAAGCGGAATAATGCCTGATAATTTTATAGGCCCGCTTTTTGGGGGCACTCTTGCTGCACCAGTAGGTACTGCTGGTGCAATTACCGCGGGTACAGAAGTTGTTGGCCTTGCTAATGGCATGACATATTTTGTGTTTAGAACTGATGACCCAGCAGTTGTTGCTGCTCCTGTTGCTTCTCCTGGGCTGTTTCCTGCTGCGGCAATAGCTGCTGCTGATAGAAGACATCGTGTAATCAATGTAACTCCTGCTTCTTTTACTGCTGTTGCTGGTACTACGCCTGCTAGTGGTGTTCCTGGGATGCCTGGTAATGCTTTCGTTATTGGTGATACTCCTGTAGGAAACAACGATACGATCCTTATTATAAATATTGGTCGAAATTTTCATGCTAATTTTAGCGGACCTCTTGCTGCTACAGGAGCTCTGCAGGACTGGTATGCAGATATGGCAAATAGACATAACGGCTTTCTTCTGTGGGGTGCTTTAGAGACAGACGATAGAACACATGAAGTTAGAATCAGTGGTCTTGGTGCTAATGCTGCTGCAGTTACTGCTAACACAGCAGGTGTTACTGTTCAAACAATCGCAGGTCAGCCTTATATTATAATTCGAAATCTTAGGGAGACTACTACGATAACATTTACTTATTTCCCAAGGCCAATTGAATTGCATTATATTCCTTAATTTATTTTAATTTAACCTATACAAACCACCACAGCTATTGTGGTGGTTTTTTATGTATCATGGTAGAGAAATGCCGCAAATTCAATTAGAGCCTAAAGCACATCTGCACAGCAACCCTATTTTGTTTTTCGCGCCAGCCCAGCCTTAATTGTTCAAACTACGAATGGTTTCCATATCCAAGCCTGTGATTTCTTGTACAAATTCAGGAGTAGAGCCTTCTGCCAGCAGGTTCCGTGCAATTTCCAATTTTTCTTTTTCATTGCCTTCCTTGTTGCGAAACTCAATTAACTGATTAAAGCAAAGTTCAGCTGTTAGGCTGTCAATAACAGCTTCCCGGTTCTCTTCCAAAAACTCTTTGAGTATATTGTTTTCGATACAATAATCTATTGCGGCTTTAACAGATTCTTCATTTGTTGACATTTTTATTTATCCTTTTTTTTATTTCATCAATAGAAAGTCCTTGATCCAACAATTCCAGTAAATGCTTTCTTTCTTCCTCGCGTCCTTTCTCTAGGCCTTCTTCACGACCCTCTTCGCGTCCTTCTTCGCGTCCTTCTTCGCGTCCTTCTTCGCGTCCTTCTTCGCGTCCTTCTTCGCGTCCTTCCTCGCGCCCTTTCTCTAGGCCTTCTTCTCGTCCTTCTTCGCGGGCAAAGGCGATCGCGTCATCGGTATTCCATTCAGTTAATATCATATTCAGAACCTCCGATCCATGAATTTCAAGATACTCCTTAAGAATATCATGACTATAACAATATTTTATAGCGCTTTTTATTGCTTCCTCTAAATTCCCCAACTCTATCCAATAATAATGTATCTTGGCTATAAATACACTGTACTCTGTCAGCTTTCTACATCGGCTTACAATATCTTTGTTTCTCCCCTCATTAATATTAAGTACCCTTACTTCCAATTCCAGCAAAGGCTTAATGCTTTCTACAAATTTCGGTTTTTCAAAGAGGTCGGATAGCCTGTAAACATGCTCATCCGGAAAATCTTCTTTACCGTTGTAGAGTACAAAGAACTCTGGCCAGGGTATAGAAATTGAACTTTTTGAGTACAAAGTTTTCCCTTTGGTTCTCTTCTCAAGCACACGGGCTATGTAGAGAAAAAGCCTAAAAGCCATGTTCGGGTTTATCGAACTTTGATGTTCAATTAGTACAACAAGCTTTCCATCGATCTCAAAAGAGATGTCATTGTTGATATCCATAAACAACACATTTTCCAGTGTGTTTATAGAAACTGGAATGTCCCTGTCCAGAGCTATACCCTTGAGGGCAGAGTATAGCTCTCGCAAAAGGTCAGGGCTGTCAAATAGTGAAGTAAACACACTATTTTTAAATTTTCTGTTTGTATCCATGCCCCTATATACAGCACAAATATGCAGTTTGCTTCAAAATTGCAACATGGACGTTGCATCCCGCGCCGCGACATGGACGTCGCGATAAAGCGCGGGGCAGCCGACAGGGACGCCTGTGCGCGCGTCGGCGGTCAGCGCGTCCATAGAGGATGCTGCCAAGACACGGATGTCGCACCCCGTATGTCTCTATGGAACAAAAGTAAATTCATGCTTAAATCTACGGGGTACATTTCATTATCCCGCGCCGCGACATGGACGTCGCGATAAAGCGCAGGGTAGCTAGACATGGACGCCTGTGTACCCATGTCGCAGTCCTTGCGCCACGTTGCGGGCGTGCCGGAAGACAGACAGCGAACGATTCCGCAGCGTTTTAGCGCGAGGACTAAGTGAGTCTGGCTGGATGCAGGCAAAGCCCGCGTGTGAGGACGCTACCAAGTAAATAATCACAAGAATCTGAAATAACTGAACTTTTTCACACTTTTTATATAATTTCCTATCAATATAATACAAATATAATGTATAAGCCAAATTAAAATGATATACTGTTTTTTTAAATTGCTTTCTCTGGAAAATAGAAAAATCAAGGTTAATAAAGGTGGGAAATGGAAAATAATAAAAAAAACACTGGAAGAGCTTATTCATCTGAAGATAAGAGGCTAAAGAGCTATGTCTTTGATCTCCCTGTTCAGGAGTTAAGAAGAGGCTATAGAAGCGATATCTATTTTTGGAGACAAAAAGTTGCTCTTGAAGAGCATGACATCAGTCCTCAGGCGCTAATGCAGGTATTTCAAAAAAATAATGCAGTAATTTGCGGTATAGATGAGTGTCTCGCAGTGTTTAAGCTTGCTACAGGAAGATATTCCGATTATCCAAAAGCATATAAACTTTTTGACAGATATATAGAACTTAAAAAGAAAGCCAGAAGATATTTTCTTGAAGATAAAGACAGTTATCTGAATATTGTTTCAGAAAAAATGGAAATAGGAAAAGAGCTTGATTCTTTGTGGATAAATGAATTTGACGATATTGAAATACTTACACTAAGAGATGGAGATGAAGTAGTTCCATGGGAAAGTGTAATGAATATAAAAGGAAAAGTAACATCATTTGCACATCTGGAAACAATTTATCTTGGCATTCTCGCAAGAAGAACAAGAGTTGCGACTAACGTAAGAAAAGTTGTAAAAGCTGCGCAGGGAGTGCCTGTTCTTTTTTTTCCAGCGAGGTTTGACCATTGGGCTGTTCAGGGTGGTGATGGGTATGCTGCATGGGTAGGCGGCGCTTCCGGAGTGTCAACGCTTGCACAGGGTGAATGGTGGGGTGCAAATGCATCGGGTACAGTACCCCATGCAATGATCGCTTGCCTTGAAGGAGATGAAGTTGCAGCTGTAAAGATTTTTTCTGAATCATATCCTGATACAAATCTTGTTGCTCTTGTTGATTTTCATAACGATTGCGTGGGCACTGCCTTAAAGTGCGCCCGGGAACTTGGCGATAAGTTATGGGGCGTAAGACTTGATACTTCCGAAAAAATGGTCGATAAATCTGTTTTTGAAATGATGGGAAATATTAAACCTACCGGAGTTATTCCGGAGCTTGTTATGAAAACAAGGGAAAAACTTGATGCAGAAGGTTTTAATAACGTAAAAATAGTTGTATCCGGCGGGTTTGATGCAGAAAAAATTACTGAATTTGTTTCCAAAAAAGTTCCTGTTGATGCTTATGGTGTGGGGAGCTGCCTTATTCGTGGGGCCTATGATTTTACTGCTGATGTTGTAATGGTCAATGGAAAAAATTGTGCAAAAAAGGGAAGGGTTTACAATCCTAATCCAAGATTAAAAAAGGTTGATTGTGATGAGTAGCAGTTGTTGTGGCGCTGCTGGTACAACAAAAGCGCTTATTATAGTAGATATGCAAAATGATTTTTGCCCAGGTGGTTCACTTGGAGTAAATGGCGGGGATAAAATAATTTCTGTAATAAATAAATATATTGAACAATTTTCAGCAAAAAATGAGCTTGTTGTTTTTACCAGAGACTGGCATCCGGCAAATCATTGTTCTTTTAAAGAATATGGCGGAATATGGCCATCACATTGCGTTGCTGAAACTAAAGGCGCGGAATTCCATAAGGATATATTTGTGCCTGAAAATCATGTTATAGTATCAAAAGCAGATACTTCTTCCAAAGATGCATACTCAGGGTTTGACACTACTTCACTTGATTCTGATCTTAAAAAACTAAGCATAGGAGAAGTGTGGGTGTGCGGGCTTGCAACAGATTATTGTGTAACAAGCACTGTTGTGGATGCGCTGGAGCTTGGGTATAAGGTAAAACTTCTTGTAGACGCAATAGCTGCAGTAGATGTAAGTGCAGGGGATGGGGAAAAAGCAATTGCCAGGATGGTATCGCTGGGGGCGGAAGTTTACAAGCTAAAATAATTCTGAATATGGGAAAAAAGTTTGAAGATTCTTTTGATAACTACAGGCGGAACTATTTTCTCAAAAAAAAACCTGACAGGGGGGCTTGCCCCTTATGAAAACAATAACACATTATTTTCTGAAATCCCTGAGTTAAACCATTTTGCGGAAATTGAAATCTGTAATATTTTTTTAAAAGACAGCTCCAATATAAATCCAGATGACTGGATTTTAATAATAAAAAAAATTTATGAAACCAAAAATCTGTTTGATGGATTTATAATTGCTCATGGCACAGACACAATGGCATATACTTCAGCGATTCTTTCATATACTTTAGGCAGTCTTGAAAAGCCTGTTGTACTAACAGGTTCCATGCTCCCTGCGGCATATCCTGAAACAGACGCAAAGGATAATCTTATAAACTCATTTAAATTTATGCGCGCACTAATTGATAAAAACCAAAGCAATGTTTCAATATGTTTTAATGGAAAACTTATGCATGGAACAAGAGTAAAAAAAAATGACTCCAGATCCACAGATGCTTTTATCTCTGTTTCCTACAATGATATTGGAACTGTAGTTAACGGTGAAGCAAAAATTGGTATTACCCCGTTTATAGATAAGCCCGGACTTAATAATTTTTCTTATAATTCGATTGATTCAATTGAAGGTATCAGGTTTGAAAAAAATATTTTTTCAATAAAACTTTTTCCTGGGTTTCCCGCAGATTATTTGAGTAAAATAATTGATATCAAACCTTTGGCAATTATTATAGACTCTTTTGGAGCAGGTGGCCTTCCACACTTGGGAGAAAATCTTTTGCCAATAGTTGAAAAAGCTGTTTTATCGGATATTATTGTTGTTATTTCAACACAATGCCCCAAGGGAGTTGTTGATCTTTCAACTTATGAAGTTGGGCAAAAAGCCATGAACCTGGGCGCTATAAGCGCGCATGATATGACATATGAGGCAGCAGTTACTAAATTAATGTGGCTGATGGCAGTGTTGCCGACGCTGCCAGTGCAAAAAGTAAAAGATTTTTTCTTGCATAATTTTTGTGATGAAATAAAAAACAAGTAAAATTTTATATGACAAAAAGCAGAAGAGAAATTAAAAGTTTGAGATTATTTTGTAAAATTAATTACCTGGAGATTTTATGATAGATTTATTTATTATTGCTTTTTTTGGGCTGCTAGGGGTTGTTGCTGGAATTCTTGTTACATATTTTATTTTGAAGAGCAATATCAGCCGCGCGTATGAAAAAGGAAAATCAGAAACAGAGATGGAAAAAATTGCGTTAGTGGAAAGAATAAATGGTTTTGAGACCAGGATTGGTGAGCAAAAACAGGATATTGGTCAAAAAAATGAAAAAATAGAAACCCTAACAGAACGTCTTGCCTCAATGCAGGAAAAAAATTCTGTGCTGCAAACTACTCTTGAAAAAGAGAGAAGCCTGTTTCAGGAAAAAATAGCTCTTTTAAATAATGCGAAAGAAGAACTTTCTGCCCATTTTTCAAAACTTTCAATTGATATTTTCGAAAGCAGAAATAAAGTATTTTCCCAACAAACAAACTCTACGCTTGAGCATCTTCTGCGCCCATTCAGGGAACAAATAGATAATTTTAAAAAGCAGATAGAATCTTCAAGAGCGCAGGACCTGTCAGAAAGAGCATCGCTTAAAACAGAAATACAACATCTTACGAAACTTAATCAGCAGATAACCGAAGAAGCAGGAAATCTTACCAAAGCTCTAAAGGGGGAGATAAAAACTCAAGGTACATGGGGAGAAATGATTCTTGAAAAAGTGCTTGAGAAATCTGGCCTTGTAAAGGGCAGGGAATTTGAAATACAGGAAAGCCTGAAATCTGCTGATGGAAAAAGGAGTCAGCCAGATGTTGTTGTACATCTTCCGGAAGGGCGGGATGTTGTTATTGATTCCAAAGTATCTCTTGTTGCGTACGACAGGCTTGTTTCTTCTGAATCAGAAGATGAAAAAAACCAAAGTGCAAAAGAGCTTGTTGCGTCGATCCGTAATCATATAAAAATACTTTCGGAAAAAGATTATCATAAGTTGCTGGGAATAAATTCTCTTGATTTTGTTTTTATGTTTGTCCCTATTGAAGGGGCTTTTTCTGCTGTTGTGCAGGCAGACAATACGATTTTTACAGCTGGTTTTGAAAAAAATATAATAATGGTTAGCCCTTCGACTTTGCTTGCTTCGCTAAGGACAATTGAAAATATATGGAAGTATGAAAATCAAACCAGGAATGCCAGAGAAATTGCAAGAAGAGCAGGGATGCTTTATGATAAATTTATTGGCTTTGTTACTGACCTTGAAAATGTAGGCAAAGGGATCGATAATGCGAGAAAAAGTTATGACTCTGCTTTTAACAAACTTTCGACTGGCAAGGGAAACCTTGTAAGGCTTTCTGAAAATTTAAAACAGCTTGGGGCTGATACCACAAAGAAAATCCCTGACTCTCTCTCGCTTGATGATGACCAGGATGATAATGTATAATTGCCGGAAAAGAAGGAGACATGATGCTTGTTCTTGTAGTTTATATTCCACAAACTCATCTTTATGAAGTAAAAGAAGCTCTTTTTAATGCTGGAGCAGGAAAAATAGGAAAATACAGCAAGTGTTGTTGGCAGGTTGGGGGAGAGGGGCAATTCCTGCCGGAACAGGGAAGTGTTCCGTATATAGGTAAAGAGGGAGATGTTTCATTTGTCAGCGAATACAGGGTCGAAATGGTTTGCAGAGAGGAAGATGCGGAAAAAATAAAAAAAGCTCTCCTTGATTCCCATCCTTATGAAACACCTGCATATCATTTTCTTGAAACAAAAAATATTTAACCACCTCTTGTTTTGTGTGAGGGGCAATATTTGTAATTGCATAAAACTTTTTATAAATATAATATATCATTGGTAATTTAATGAAAAATAGCGCTATTCCAATACAGGACTCCATACAGGAAGAAAAAATAAAATTAAGAAAAAAGATAAAAGATATCTGTAAAACTTTTGACAGGGCAGAACTTGTAAAAAAGAGCAAAAGAATTTTGGATAATCTTAAACAGCTTGAAATATGGAATAAAGCTGACACTATCTTTGCTTTTCTGCCCCTTGGTGATGAGGTTGATACCCTCTGCATTATCGAAGAAGCGCTAACGCAAAGAAAAAAAGTTGCTGTGCCAAGAGTAAGTGGTGATGAGATGATGTTTCATTATATTACTTCGCTTTCCGGAGAATCTTTGGTAAAACATGATTATGGGATGTATGAGCCTTTACCAGAAGCGGAATTTGTTGACATAAATAATTTGGATAATTCGAAAATTTTAATTTTAACGCCGGGAATGGCATTTGACAAACAGTGTAACAGATTGGGCAGGGGTAAAAGTTTTTATGACAGATATCTTTTCAAATATGGAAAAAACTGTATTAAGGCGGGAGTTGCTTTTAGCTTTCAGATAACGGAAAATCTGCCTGTTGAAAATCACGATGTGCAACTTGATTTTGTAGTAAGCGAAGAAAATATTTTTAAACGATCCTCTTGAGGTGGTAATTAAGCATGGATACATTAGTTTTTCTATTGGTTATTTTTGCAGCGTTCACGCATGCTTTATGGAATTTCTTCTCAAAAAAAGTTTCCGGTAATTTTACGATTTTTTGGTATGGTGTGATGTTTGCAAATTCTATTTTGTTTATGTATACCATCTATTTATTCATAACAAACAAGATAGAGTTTGTAGCCTGGGTTCCCATAATAGTTTCAGGAGTAGCGCATGGTTTTTTTTATGTCACTATGCTGTATGCTTATTCAAAAGGAGATATCTCAAGTGTCTATCCAATTTCAAGAGGCACAGGTGTTATTGGAACTGCGATCCTCTCTTATTTTTTCCTAAAAGAGATAATTACTACACCTGCGGCTTTTGGAATTTTAACAGTATGTGTTGGTATAATATTGATCGGTTTTAGTAAACTAAAAAATCAAAATGTAAATATAAAATTTTATCTTATTGCTATTCTGCCAGGTATTTTCATATTTATATATGCTATTGCAGATAAAATCGGGGTACAATATATGCACCCTGTTGCATACATAAGTATTGTAGATATGCTTGCTCTGGCGCCACTTGCGGGAGTGGCAAACAAGAATGGTTTTTCAGAATCAATCAAACTGGTTAAAAAACATCTAAAAGAATCTTTAATAATAGGAATTGGGTCGTCAGGAACATATCTGATTATTTTATTTGCAATGCGTCTTGAAAGGGCAAGTTATATATTTTCTGTAAGAGAATTTTCTATTGTAATTGCATCAATAATGGGGTTTATATTTCTTAAAGAAAAACCTACACTATTTAAAATAATTGGTATTGTATCTGTAGCAGCAGGACTTTTAATGATTAAAATGGGATAAGCGAAGCTGTACCCCGTAACAAGTACGGGGCTTTCCCGAAGATTTATGCAAAAGATTATTTTTGTTCCATAGAGCCATTCGGGATAAGGATAAAAAAATAGTTGGGTGGCTGAAAAAGATGATGCTATTAAATTTAATTCTTGGGGTAAAATTATGGGAGAAATAAAATCTGCACTTGAACTCGCGCTTGAAAGAACAAATAATGTGCAAAGCGATAAAAAACTTATTGAAAAAAACAAAGCCATAGACGAAGGGAAAAAATCCGCCTTTGAGTATATGGAAAAAAATAATGGAAAAGAAACTTCTTTTGAAAAGCTGATAAAAGAGAGCAGCAAAGAAAAACAACAGTGGTTAAGGGAAGGGATGTTTAAAGTTCTTATAAGCAATTTAAAACTTCCTGAAGATGAATCATCATTTAAAAAAATAAATAAAATCAGAGATGGGTTCTCTGCAATTGTTGAAGATAAAAAAGAAGTTATTTTTCTTTTTTCGCAAATTGAACAGGTATTTAAACAATATTTGCAAAATAAAAATTCAATAATAGAAAATTTAAATAATAATTTTGAGCAGAAACTCAGAGAGAAAGAAGAAGCGCTTTCAAAACAGTTGGGAACAAAGGTAACTCTTAAACCTGAAAATGACCCTGAGTATAAAGACTATCTTCGTAAAATGACAAATCAACTTAATCAGCAGTACCGGGAAGTTCTCGTAAAAATCAGAAATGAAATTGAAAAAAGGGTTTCAGGCTCCTCTTGTGACGACTAAGAGGATTGTGGCATTGTTTTTGCCTGGCTTAAAAATTTAAAATTGAGAGCGCTTTAATTCAGGCATAATAAGGGTGCCGGTCGCGACACCCACATCGTATTACTTTTTGCGCTTAAAAATATGACATTCACTGAACTTATCGTGAATATTTTTTGAATACGAATTTCCCACTTTTTCCGCGAGATCAGCATTATGAGCAATAATGGCACTGATTTTTGAGTGGTAATGTGCTGCGTTTGTATAGTTCCCTACGCTCATCAAGTAGGCTTCATCATGTTCCTGCAGCATTTTTTGAATAACAGCGTGCACATCAAAAAATGTATCATGAGGGATACCAGAAATTATTTTCTTGACTGCTTGTTCCAAATCCATATATTTCCTCCTTAGAACTGGTGACTGAAAATTGATGCCTGACACCAATAATAGTAAAACATGGTATGAGGCTAAAGTAAAGACTTTTTTTTACCCAGAGCACCTAAACTGATGGCTTGCGGGTAAGCTTTGTGGATATGTTGACATTTTGCAATATTTTAAGATAGTATTGGTACTATATCTTATGTCCCGGTAGCTCAGTAGGATAGAGCGGTTGCCTCCTAAGCAACAGGTCGTGCGTTCGATTCGCGCTCGGGACAAAAAATAATTTTACAAAATACTAATCTATTTCATACTCTTCGCCATACTTGGCAATTTTAACATTTTTAACACCGATTGATTTAAGTTCTTTTTTTAAATTTTCTTGTGAATCAGGTTCTCCGTGTACCAGAAAAACAGTTTTAAGTTTTTCAAGATCAAGTTGTCCAATATATTCTTTTATTTCACCATAATCTGCATGAGCGCTGAACGAATCTATGGATTCCACTTGCGCATTAAGATTATATGGCTCACCAAAAATTTTTACAACTTTTTGTTTATCTTTTATTTTTCTTCCAAGTGTATGCGCTGCCATAAAGCCTACAATAAGTATTGTGTTTTCCGGCTTTTCAATAGCTTGAGTAAGATGATGGTTTATTCTCCCTGCTTCGCACATCCCATCAGCAGATATAATAATAACAGGCCCTTTAACATCATTTATCCTTTTTGAATCTTCAACACTTGTTGTATAACGGAGCGAGTCAAAACCAAAAGGGCTTTTATGGTGTCTTAGAAATTCTTCGTGAGTTTTTGCATCATAACATCCCGGGTGTACTCTAAAAATCGAAGTAGCATTGGTAGCCATAGGGCTGTCAACATAAATAGGAATATCATCCGGGATCTCTTTATTGATGGTCAAGAGATGCAAATGGTATATAAGCTCCTGAGTTCTTTCAATCGCAAATGCAGGGATAATTACACGTCCGCCCCGCTTAACTGTAGCTCTTATTATTTCAGCAAGTTTCTTTTCCGCAACATCTTTGTCTTCATGAAGCCTGTCCCCATAAGTGCTTTCAACTACAAAATAATCCGGGTTTGGAATTATTTCAGGATCTCTGATTATTGGCTTATTTTTTCTTCCCAAATCCCCGGAAAATGCAAATTTTATTTCTTTCCCAGCAGGATCCTTAATATCAAAAACAGGTATCGAAGATCCAAGGATATGCCCTGCATCGTAAAAAGTTAATTTGATTTCAGGTGTGATCAATACCGGTCTTTTGTAACAAACTGTAAGAAACTGATTCGTTGCCTGAACAGCATCATTTTCATCATATATAACATCGTAGGTAAACGGCCGCCCCTTTTTTTTGGACCTGTACCTGAGATATTCAATATCCTTTGCCTGTATTTTCGCGCTATCCATCATAATAAGAGAGGCAAGGTCGCGGGTCGCAGGAGTTGCGTAGATATTTCCGCTGTATCCGTTTTTTATAAGAACAGGAAGCATACCGCTGTGGTCAAAATGCGCGTGAGTAAGAACAACAGCTTCAAGGCTATCTACACTGATATCCTTTGCAATGGTTCTGTTTCTTTCATCAGACTCCTGCCTTCTTCCCTGATACGCACCACAATCGATTTGTATTTTTTTACCATTATAGTCCAGATAATGGCGCGAGCCTGTTACTTCCTGGGCTGCTCCACGTGAATAAAATTTTATGCTCATACTTACTCCTATCTGAAAAGATATTATACACTTACTATATAAAATATACGATAATTGCGATAATTGCAAAGTATTTTTGTTTAGACAAAATCAGTGCAAATTTTATTTTTTGTACTGATATATAAGTATAACATTTTGCCAATAACTGCTGTATTGTCCTAATAACCAGACAATGATAATATTTAAAACATGAGAAGCACTAAAGTAATAATCAATATCAATAATTTTCTGGATAATCTTAAAAATATAAAAAAAAGAATAGGGAAAGAAATAAAAATATGTATGGCTCTAAAAGCAGATGGCTATGGTCATGGGGCAGAGGCGCTTTCAAAAGCAGCATTTTCTTCGGGCTATGCAGATTATGCTGGTATCGCAGCAATAAGCGAAGGGGTACAGCTTAGGGAAAGCGGTATTAAAGAAGATATTTTGCTTTTAAGCCTTGCGCTTGGAGAAGAGGTTCCCGAACTTTTTGATTATAATATCACCCCTTTTACAGCAGATATAAGTTACTTGTCAGATATTGCAAAAGAAGCAGCAAAAAGAAACAGTGTAAAAACAGTTCACTTGAAAATAGATACAGGCATGAACAGAATTGGCTGCCGGCCCGAAGATGGTGTAAAAATCGCGCAATTTATAGCAGAGAATAAAAACCTTAAGCTTGGAGGTATTTGCACTCACTTTCCGGTTTCAGATACGCTAAACTCATCTGACAAGGAATTCACTTTGAATCAAATTAAGATTCTTAATTATGTTGTAAAAAATATCAGAGAAAAAAAAATTGAACCAGGAATTATCCATGCTGCCAATTCAGGCGGTATTTTGCACTATCCGGAATCTTATTTTAATATGGTAAGGCCAGGGATTATTTTGTTTGGCTCATATCCAGATGCCTCATCTGAAAAAAATATAGAAATCAAACCTGTGATGACATTTGAATCAAGAGTTGTCTTTATAAAAAAAATAAAGAAAGGGGAAAAAGCATCATACGGTCTTACTTGGGAAGCAAATGAAGATACTTTTATAGCTACTATTCCGGTAGGATATGCTGATGGATATAACAGACTTTTGAGCAATAAGGGTAAAGTTGAAATAAAGGGTAAAATTTATTCTGTGGCAGGCAGGGTATGTATGGATCAAACACTTATTAATATTGGCAGCAGCCATAATATAGAAGTGGGGGATAAGGTAATTCTTTTTGGAGGAGGCTCTTCTATTACGTGCGATTCTGTAGCCAAGTTGTGTGATACTATATCATACGAGTTATATTGCAATATAAATAAAAGAGTTCCGAGGATTTGTGTTTGACCCCGGCTTTCGCCAGGGTTAGGGTTTTCTAAAAAAATCAGTAACCAAAATTTTCTCCAATAAGAAAAACTTTGATGCGTCCTTTAATAGGAGATCTTCTTGTAATAACCGTAAAACTGCATATACATCCTGACTCAAAGCAATCGTCGCATCTGCCGCTTGAAACGCATGATGCTTTTTTAGAAAGTCTTATAGCATTAAGCGGAGCTGCATAATTTCGTATACGGGATATTGCTTCTTGCTCATTAGCCACAATTTTATTCATTCCAGCAACAACAATAACATTTTTTGGACCAAAGCTCATTGCTGCTACTCTATTACCCCGGCCATCGATATTTACGAGTTTTCCATCCATGGTTATTGCGTTAGTGCTTGTAAAATAATAGTCGGAAGCAAAAGCATCTACGTAAAGCTGCATAAGTTTTTCCTGACTTTCAGCAGCAGCAACTTCCCTGTCAAGCACTTTGAAATTTCCTTTTCTCAAAAACTCAAGGATCCCTGTTTCGCCAAGCGTTATTGAACCACCCCACGATACCAAAGAACCCTTTGGTATAAAATCTTTGAGAAAAGTGAACATGGATTTGGTTGTATCAAAATAACGCCCTTCAATTCCTCCCTGTTCAAAATTACAGATAATTTTTTCAGCAATAATTGCATTGTATACATTTTTTACTTCCATATTAATCTCCTTCCCTTTTATTGAAATTCAATATATGTACCCCCGGCAAATTCTGACAAATGTTTTATTGCCGGGCCCTGTTTATAATAAACAAATGATCTCATGCCTGCTGTGGCTTCAAGATATTCCGTGGCATTTACTCTTATAGTGCTTCCTGTAAAAGCATGGACATGGACTCTTGCAGCAGCAAGAGATTCTGCATTAACCAAGCCACTGTTAACAGCTCGCGCTTCAAGCTGATCCACTCTCCCTCTTAGTATTATGGATGAGTCTCTTCCACAATTTATAAATAGGGCATAAGTATCAACAAACAGTTCAAGAAATGAGCCTGATTCTGCCCTTATTTCTGCCCGCTCGTCGAAAATATTTCTTTGTGCGCGGACAAGAGCGCCTGTTGAGACATCCAATTGCGAAATTGTATTTGAAATATTTAAGGTTATGGTAATATTGCGGGTATGAAAACCTCTGCTGTTTTTGCGCAGAACCAATGTTTCTCCGCTCATAAAGAAATCAATATCCCTGATGTCTCCTCTTCTTACATTTATTCTCATTGAGTTTGCAGTATTTGTAACAATAGTGTCGCCTGGCCCCTCTATTTGGACGATAATACGCCCGCTGATTTCTATTCTTGAAAACTGGGGAAGTCTTTCAAAAAATTCTGTAGCGTAGCAAGGTTTTGCCAAAGCAGTGAGTAAAAAAAGAAATGTGAAAAAAACAGCCAAAGTACGCATAATTAAATAATACCATCATATTATAAGAGGTCAAGCAAAATTATTTATAATTTCCATCATATACGAAGTTCGCGCTAATATCCATGAGCAGAGGTTGCTGCAAATCGCTGAGTGGTTATAAAATATAAAGAAGCTAACGAGAAGCATCCTGGATGCGCTTGCTTTCTTCTATTATTACTTTGTAAAGTTTTTCAACAAACACAGGGTCAAGAAGCGAGTGGTTGTTGCTTGCGATGGTTGTAACTTTTTTAAAAACTTTCTGCTCTCTCTTTTTATCTTCACTTTTTTCTTTGAACTTTCTAACCATAACTGCCTGCTGCATTCTTTCATCCAGAAGTTTTAAAATTTGTTGATCTATTTTATCTATATTTTCCCTAATTAAATTAATGTCCATATTTGTCCCTTTTTTACTGACTCCTGTTAATCAAATAAAAATCCGCAATAGCAATAGCTGCTGCTGCTTCTATAACAGGGGGAATGCGCAACGCAAAACAGGTATCATGCCTCCCGCCTGCAGCAAGTTCTTCTATTTTATTTGTTTTAAAGTTATAAGTGTTTTGAATTGCTGAAATTGTTGCAGTAGGTTTTACAGCAACACGGAAAACCACTTCATTGCTGTTTGTGATCCCGCCGTTGATTCCACCATGATTATTTGTTGCGGTTTTACCATCAGCAGAGATAATAATATCATTATGCTCGCTCCCTTTCATGGCCGCTGCCTTAAAGCCTGCTCCGAATTCTATTCCCCGAATCCCGGGAATCGCGAAAATTATATGGCTTATCATTGATTCAAATGAGTCAAAAAAAGGCTCTCCAAGTCCTGGCTTGATATTTTTTATCCTGCATTCAACTATCCCACCTATAGAATCTTTTTTCTCTTCTGCGGATTTTATTGTGCTTTCTATATCAGTCATCCCGCCTGCTTCTATAAGTGAAGCAGATATTTCCGCGCCGTCTATAATTTTTTTCGCAATAACACCTGCAGCCACAAGAGGAGCTGTAAGCCTGCCGGAAAAATGGCCTCCTCCCCGCAAATCACTAAACCCCTTATATTTTATTTTTGATGTAAAATCTGCGTGGCCTGGTCTGGGTGTATCAATAAATTTTTCATAATCCGAAGATAATGTATCTTTATTTTCAAAAATTATTGTAATGGGAGCGCCTGTTGTTTTTTCTTTGTATATACCGGAAATGATTTTAGGAATATCGCTCTCGATCCTGGCGGTTGTCCCTTGCTTTCCGGATTTTCTTCTGAGCAAATCTTTTTCAAAATCTTTTTCTGTTACTGTAATGCCCACAGGAGTTCCGTCTATTACAATACCTATTTCTTTGCCATGAGATTCTCCAAAAATAGATACCCTGAATACTCTGCCAAAACTATTCATCCACTTGCCCTCCAATAAGCATCAAGTCATTATAAAAATCAGGATAAGATTTTTCAACAGCTTCTGCGTTTTCAATCTCTACTTTTACGCCACCTATTGCAGATGCAGCCGCAATAGCCATTGCGATCCTGTGGTCATTGTGGGAGTTGCCTTTAAAACTTTGGATACCCCTTCCGCCAACAACAGAAATCGTTTTCCCATTTGATTTTATATCTACTCCAGCCTTTGAAAATTCTTCTAAAAGGGTAAGCTCCCTGTCAGACTCTTTGTGTTTAAGCCTTTCAACCCCATGTATTAATGATGTGCCGCTGCAGCCCGAAGCCAGTGCCACAAGTGGGGGAAAAAGATCCGGGCACTCAGATGCATTGAATTCAAAAGGCAATAATAAAGGAGTTGTCCTTTTTAGGGTGATAAAATTATTACCAGATGTTCCGATTTTCAAACCACAAGCTGACAACACTTCAACAATTGCTTTGTCTGCCTGCTTTGAATCAATATCCAGGTTATCTATCTCAATAGAACCTTCGCTTGAGAGCGCTGCTGCCACAAGGAGAAATGACGCAGAAGACCAGTCCCCTTCAGCCTCTATAATTCCAGGGGTTTTGTATTTTTGACCTCCGTTTATTTCAAATAAACTGTAGTTGTTATTTATGATTTCACAACCAAATTTTTTCGCAAGGTCGATTGTTAAATTTATATAAGGCTTACTTTTTAAATTATTTACTTTTATTTCCGAATTTCCTTTAGCAGCAGGCAACGCTAAAAGGAGTCCTGTCAAAATCTGGGAACTTAATGAGCCGTCAATCTCTGCAGAGCCTCCTGCAAGCTGCCCACAAACAGCAACAGGGGGGAACCCTCCATTATCCGAGAGTTTTACTCCAAATTGAGAGAGTGTTTCAACAATGATCGATGAAGGTCTTTTGCTTAAAGAACCTGCTGCGTTAAATTCAAAACAACAGTTATTAAGCGAAACCACTGAGGAAAACATTCTTAAGGCAAGCCCGGACTCTCCACAAAAAAGCTTTACCACATTTTTGTTTTTATCAAGGTTTTCCATTTTTCCCCTGCTGTCAATATAAATGGCAGAAGATGTTTCTGATACTTCTGCGCCAAGAGACCTGATCATCCCTAATGCAGCATCAACATCATTACAGCATACAGGGTTTATAATTTTAGTCTCCCCTTGAGAAAGCCAGGAGAGCGCAACAATTCTTTGCAAAGCGCTTTTTGAGGATGGCGCTTTAAGCTTGCCCAGGCAAGGCCTAACTTTCGAAAACTGGACTAATTTCTTCATAAAGTTTTTTTGCTATCTCTTGAGCACTCCTTTTTGATGAATCTATTATAAGCGATGATGTAATGCCATAAAAGTCTATTCTTTCATTAAAAAGTTTTATAGCTTCTTCGTATTTTTTTTCTGTATTTAAAAGAGGTCTTGAGTTATCTGTTATTCTTTTTACTGAAACTTCCGGAGACGCAACAAGCCATACAGGAAAACTTTTGGATGCAATTATCTTTCTGTTTTCACTATCTTTTACAGCGCCACCTCCGCAAGTTATAACTTTCCCTTTTTCATTATTAAAAACAGTTTCTATAATTCTTTTTTCTATTTGCCGAAAATAGTTTTCATTTTTGTTTTTAAAAATATCAGCAATAGTCATTTCTTCTTTTTTTTCAATCTCTTTATCTATATCAATAAAATCTGTATCAAAAAGATCTGCAACTATTTCGCCTGCAGTTGTTTTACCACTTCCCATAAACCCTATTAGGGCTATGTTATTTTTTTTACTATAAACCAAATTTTCTTCGGTAAATTGTTCAACAGAGTTATCCGGTAGTTTTAGTCCTGTAAAAATTTCAAATGAAGCCATTGCCTGATTTACAAGCCATTTCAAGCCTGAAATAGTTTGCAATCCATTTTCTGCCGCTGTTCGTGTTAAAACACTGTTTTTATAATTTGCATCAAAAATAATTGCGTTTTTTTTGACTTTGCTTATATCAAAAAAAATATCATTTACAGGAAGCGCATTTACAACAATATCTGCGTTACAAATCTGTTTGTTTATATCTTCAAGAGCAGCAGCAGTACAATTTTTTATCCATTTTATTTTTTCAAAAGCTTTTGAAGCTGTTCTGTTAAAAACAGTAACATCAAATCCAGCAAGGGAAAGTCCGTGCGCAGCAGCAATACCTGCTCCACCTGCTCCGATCACAAAAGCGGTTTTCCCTTTTTTTGAACCTTCTATAATACACGCCGGGGAAATATTTTTGACAGACTCATATACGCCAAGATAATCTGTATTAAATAGAGATATATCCCTGCCGTTATCCGCGATAACAGCAGTATTGGCAGCCATAAGTTTTTCAACAATATTGTCACGCAAATGCGGCAAGCACGCCTCTGCTGCATCCTGCTTAAAAGGAGAAGTAATATTCAGGCCAGTTATCCCTGTTATTTTTGCAACATTGATCACCTCATCAAAAGAATCTGCTGCTATTCTGGAGTAGAATCCCGAAAGATCCATCAGCTCAAACAGTTTATAAAATATATTGGGACTTATGCTGTGCGCTATTGGATTTCCCGCAACAGCAAGCCTTGTACTGTCACCCACTTTGCACTACCACCCGCTTACAATTTTTCTTTGCTCTTCCAATACTGTTTTGTAATCAAGCTGCCCCTCTGCTGTACAGCTTTTCATATCATGGCTTGCATAGGTGAAAAAACTCCCAACTGCTTCTGACAAAATTCTGGCTCTGCCCCCATGCTCACCCATTCCTGCTATAACTATTTTTATAGCGTTATAATAATCAGGTATACTTAATAGCCTTTCAACATCTGCCGGGTCTTTTACTGTGCAGGCGATTTTTACAATATCAGCGCCTTTGTCCAGAGCCTGGACTATTACTTTATCAAGGATGTCAAGAGAAGGGGTTTCTTCATAGTTGTGATACGAAATTATAAATTGCCGGCCATTATTCACGCAAAGCGATCTTGCGGAAGAAATAAATTCAATACTTTCGTTTATATCAATATCAACATAGGCTGCGCCTGATTCTACTGCTGTTTTTAATACTGAAAGACGCTTTGCGTCAGTATCCGCATCCGCATCCGCATTCGCGTTCGCATTGGGAGCATCCTTTTTTCTATATGTTGCAATAAGATTTTTATGAGAAGAAAATATTTTTTCAGTAATTTTATTATCAACTGTTTCAAGCAGATCAAGCCTCACTTCTGCAAAATCATACAAAGATGCCACTTTAATTGCATTTTTATAATCTTTTTCACCGACCGATACACATATCATCAATAGCCTCCATAACTGTTTTTAGTTTTATGCTGGATATAAAAACATCTCCAATATTTTTTATAAATATAAAATCTATGTTATCTCCCTTTTTTTTCTTGTCATGAGAAAGCGCTTCTTTTATTTTATCTCTTTTGCTTTTTATTTCCAAAGGAACACCTGTAAGCTCAAGTAAGGACGTTATTTTTCTATTTTCTTCAATATCTAGAAATCCTTCTCGTGTTGATAAATCACTTGCAAATTTTATCCCTTTAATTACAGCAGCTCCATGCGGAATATTTTCTGTAATTTCTATAGCATGACCCAAAGTGTGACCAAGATTTAAAATTTTGCGCAAGCCTGCTTCTTTTTCATCTTTCTCCACTATATCTGCCTTGATTATAAGAGATTCCTCAATGAAATAAGATAAAAGACTATTTACCTCGCTGCAAGGCAGGGCATTGTCCTGCAGGCGGTTTTCTTTGAATTTAGAAATAACAGAGCTTAGATTATCAGCCAAAAGATCAAAAAAACCTTTTCCGGAAATTATAGAGTATTTGATTATTTCCCCTATCCCGCTTATAAACTCTTTTATATCAAGAGTTTTCAAAGTATCAAGATCAATAATTATAAAATCAGGCTGGGAAAAAGTCCCTATAATATTTTTGATCCCCATAAAATTGACGCCATTTTTTCCGCCAATACCTGCATCTACCTGGGCAAGCAGGGTTGTTGAAACAAATCCATACCTTACCCCTCTTAAGAAAGTGGAAGCAACAAATCCTGTAATATCAGTAACAACACCGCCGCCTATGCCAACAATAAAACTGTGTCGGTCGCAGGAGAATCCCAGAAGTTTTTCATAAATTTTCGCAACAGTTTCAATATTTTTGCTTTCCTCGCTGCCTTCTATAGTTATTGTTTTAAAATTACTAAAACTATTGCCATAAAGGTGCGCTATATTGTTATCTGTAATAATAACTGTTTTATCAATGTTGCAGTATTTATGGAGATTTTCCAGTTTTTCATTGATTAATAATCTGCTTTCCCCTGATTTGGCAGTTACTTTAATTGTTTTCATTTTTATCCAATATCTTCTACAACTATGGTGTCATAGCTTTGTTTTAACTTCTTTATTTTGTGCATGATTTTTGCGAAATCTTCCGGACTAAGCTGCTGATCTGCGTCGCTCATGGCTTTTTCTGGCTCAATATGGACCTCAAGCATAATACCATCAGCCCCTGCGAAAATAGAGGCATAAGTCATGGATTCTATGAGGCTTAACTTTCCTGTTCCGTGCGAAGGGTCAACAAAAACAGGGAGATGCGTTACTTCTTTCGCTGCAGGGACAATGCTGAGGTCAAGTGTGTTTCTGGTATATGTCTCAAATGTTCTTATTCCCCTCTCGCACAGAATAACATTCGGGTTCCCTTCTGCAAGTATGTATTCTGCGCAGTTAAGCCATTCAGAAAGGGTCGAGTGTACCCCTCTTTTTAAAAGTATGGGCTTTTTTGACTTTCCTGCTTCTTTTAAAAGGGGGAAGTTTTGCATATTTCTGGCGCCTATCTGGATAACATCAGCATATTCACATACCCATGAGACAGCCCTTGCATCTACAACTTCGGTAACTATTGGCAATCCAGTCTCTTTACGGGCGTTTTCAAGGATTTTGAGCCCTTTTATTCCCAATCCCTGAAAAGTATACGGAGATGTTCTTGGTTTAAAAGCGCCGCCCCTTAGCATATCTGCGCCTGCTTTTTTTACTGCTATTGCTGTTTTTATGGTTTGCTCTTCTGATTCAACGCTGCATGGGCCTGCTATAACGACAAGATCTTTGCCAACTTGTATACCATTTATATCAACAATAGTACGTTTTTTCTCTTTACCAATTCTTGCAAGCTTTAAATCTTCCATGAATATTTCTCCTGATATTACTTTTTCTCAAAATTCACACCAACAATACAAGCAACGGCTTAAATTGCGCATTGCGTATAATCAATATGCCTCGCTCTAACGGACAGTATGGATTGTCAGCAGGCTTTATTGAACCCGCTGACGGAATAAAAAAGCCGTGACCTTGTGATCACGGCTCTTAATAGACCTGTGTCAAAGGTATCACAATCCAAGAGTCCTATAAAAAAAATAAAAATATTTGCTGTTTTTAATAATCATAAAAAAATTCCGTTGTATTCTCATATAATATTTTTATTTTTTTTTGTCAATACAAAATGAATAATGCTTGTATAAAAAATAACTATCTTTTATTTTATTCTTCGTATATAATATCTATACATTATAGAAAATTAAAGAGGGTAGATACATGGCTAAAAAAGCAACTTCAACTAAAAAGGCAGCGCCAGCTAAAAAAGCAGCTCCAGTCAAAAAGGCAGCGCCAGCAAAAAAGGCGGCTCCAGTTAAAAAAGCAGCGCCAGCAAAAAAGGCAGCTCCAGCTAAAAAAGCAGCGCCAGCTAAAAAGGCAGCTCCGGAAATCAAAATGTCCGAAGAGATGAAAAAGCTTTTACAAAAAGGGACTATTGACGCTTACGTTGATTATTCTATTAAAAGTTCTCTGACTCCTGCAGAAAAAAGATTTGTTACGCGCAAATGGCTGGATAAGACAGGATTAACGATTGAGGATATCAACTACACAAGAAACAGGCATCCTTACTGGAAAAAAGTAAAAATGAACGGCGCTGCTGAACGCAGAAAAACAAGAATGGAGAAGTATGATTTCAGCGGAGGAGCTCATAAAAAATGGGAAAAAGAAGAACTTCTTGAGTTTATCGACCTTAATCCTAAACATGCTGATTTTGAGTTGGCAGAGATCTTCAAATGCTCAATACCATCAGTACAAGGGATAAGAAGGCTTTATAACCTCGCTTCAAAAATTCTTGAGTTTGAAGGGAAAAAGAAAGCAAAGCCAGCAATGCATCAATTAATGCTTATAAATGAAAAAGCATTAAGAGAAATGTACAAAAAAATGAATCCAGCAGCTGGAAAAAAGAAAAAATAGTATTTTTTTGTCGGTATAAGCCATAATCATAACTCTAATTTGTACTCCCTCAATATTATATAATAGCTATTTGGGACAGGCACTAAAATGAATTTAAACTGCCTGTAACTAAATAGCGTTATAAAGTGCTTATGTAGTAGTATAAATCAGGCTTTTTAGGTACTATGCTATAAAAATCAACAATTCTGCTCTGAATTGTTGTCCCGAATTTGTACGGTAAACAATTCCTCAGGAGAAATTATGAAAATCAATAATCCCAAAGAAGTAACAGAGAAAAATATTTTTCCCTGCATAAAGGAGTGTTTTAAAGATAACCTAAAGTCTGTAATAATTTATGGCAGCGCTGTCTCTGATTCATTTGATATTACATCATCTGATATAAATATACTCATCCTGCTTGATAAAAATAGCGCTGAGTCTTTTATAGAATTTGGTAAAAAGTCGAAAAAAATTGCTAAAAAATACAGATTCTCGATTCTTATATTAACTTTTGAAGAATTTATTAATTCTGCAGATGTTTTTCCAATGGAATACTATGATATATATGACCACCATGTAGTTATCTATGGTGAACACATAGAAGGTAAACTTGAATTAACTTCCAATAATTTGCGGCATGAACTTGAAGAGGGGCTTAGGGGGTTTTCAAACCGTTTCAGGCAGGCAATTATACAATCTAACGGAAATAGCAGGTTTTTAAAACAAAGTATAAAAGTAGCTCCCGGAGTTATTAAAGCTTCTATGAGAGCTGCGTTGCGGCTAAAAGGGGTAGAGGTAAAAAATCTTACAGATAAAAAGATGATTTTTACCAAGATCGAAGAAGAATACAGTGTTGATATGTCTGTTTTTTCAGAAAATCCTGATAAGCTTAAATATCAGGATTTGGTTTCTATTATAGCAAAAATACTTGAAATAATTGATAACATAAATGTACAAATCGATAAACTTCCGAGCAGGTAACAGATGGTAAAAAGCAATAAAATAACTATTCCAGCGTATAGCAAAACACTTGGTTTTCGGCTGGTTATAATAATTACAATATTTATACTGCAAGCTCTTTTTTTGCCAGCACAATCCGGTAATTTGCCAGCACCAAGGGGATTTGTTTCTGATTATGCTAACATTATAAATAGCAGAGATAGGCAAATTATTGAAGCTTTGGGAACAGAAGTAAGGCAGAAATCAGGCGCTGAAATCGCGCTATTAACCGTAACCTCAATAGAACCTTTTTCATCTATTGAAGAATTTGCAAATGAAGTTATGAGCAGATGGGGCATAGGCCAAAGAGGGGAAGACAATGGAGTTCTTATTGTTTTAAGTACAGGCGAAAGAAGGATCAGAATAGAAGTTGGTTATGGTCTTGAAGGGGCAATACCAGATGGACTTGCTGGTTCTATAATGGATAATCACATAATTCCTCATTTAAGAAATAATGATTTTAGTACTGGTTTAAGAATGGGATATGTTGCTGTAGTAGCTGCTGTTGCAAGGGAATATAACTTTGAGATCACAGGAGAAGCTTTGGCAGCCCAGCGTCAGACTGGCCAGGGAGAAGCTGCTGGCTCATACCAGTTGTTGGGGTTGTTGCTGTTTTTTATTCTGCTTTTTCTGCGCGGAGGAAGGTCTTTGTGGCTGCTGTTTTTTCTCCCCTCTGCAGGCAGAATGAGAAGGGGATTTGGAAGCGGATTTGGCGGAGGAACAAGTGGTTTTGGTGGTGGCGGATTCAGCGGAGGCTTTAGGGGATTTGGCGGCGGATTTTCCGGTGGCGGCGGAGCTTCAAGAATGTTTTAACTTAGCGACCACGCTGTTGCAATTGCGATGGGGTGGTCTACACGAAATACAGAAAGGTTTTGATTTAACAAAAAAATATATTTTATGGTGTATGGAGATTTATGATGAACAAAAAAGTTTTATGGATAGTTGTTCCCATAGCAATTATTGTAATAATAGTCTGGTCCTTGTTTTCATGGTATATAAACACAAGGAATCAGCTTATACATCTTGAAGAAAACACTAATGCAGGATGGGCAGAAATCGATAATCAGCTTCAAAGAAGAAATGACCTTATTCCAAATCTTGTTGCAACTGTAAGGGGATATGCAGCTCATGAGCATGATATATTCACCAGCATAGCAGATGCGCGGTCAAGACTTATGGGCGCAGGTGGTGTTGCAGAGACAGCAGCAGCAAGCGGCCAGCTTGAAGGCGCTCTTTCAAGATTACTTATGATAGTTGAAAACTATCCTCAGCTTAAAGCAGACCAGAATTTTATAAGGCTTCAGGATGAACTTGCAGGTACAGAAAACAGGCTTGCGGTTGCAAGAAGACGGTATAATGAAGGGGTGCGCGAATTTAACGCGAGGATAAGGTTTTTTCCCGCAAACATTATAGCAGGTCACCTGGGGCTTGAGCGAAAACCTTATTTTGAAATTCCCGAAGCAGCAAGAGAAGCTCCGGTAGTAAGTTTTTAGTTTTTATATAAAAGCTGCATACTGAAATTATGCGGCTTTAAAAAATTTTGTCAAAAACAAAATGTAGCCCTGCGTCACTGTCATAACTAATGTCATGCATTATTTTTAAATTAGGTTTTTTATGCTAAATAGTACCACGATTATGTAGCAATCACGGTATGTTTTTTTATGGTTTCTTGTAAAACCTTATTAATATCCTTATTTCCATTCAGGCATACTCTTAAACGGGATTTATCTTCTTCTGTCAGAGGCATATCTTCCATTTTCATTGAGAAATCAATGTTTTCGATTATGTTTTCAATGTTTGTAGTCATAAAATCCTCAAAAAACTTAATTTCTCACTATTATATCATACTAAAACTATTTAGAAAATCTCCGTTTTGCCTCGTATAAAATCTAACACGGGCGTGGAAATAATTTATACATAAATAAAAATGGGGCTGCTATTATTTATCGGGCAGCCCCACTCATATTTTTTATTTAATACTTTTTCAGTCGCTATCGAAAAACTGCCCCCTAAAAAGCACGAATCGCGCGGACAAGGCTCGTACCGGTTTTGCTGCCGGCTGTCTGACTAAAATTATTGCTAAAAAACTGAGTCCACGCAACACCAATAAAGCCCTGCGACGAAGACCAATAACCGCCATTTGGTAGATCAACAACAGCGGATCTGTTAAGCCAAAGCAGGTTTAATTCATCTTTGCTTGGAAGAAACCAATTGGTTTGTCCACCTGTAGTAAGTGCCGCGCAAGCGCTTGCTGCAGGTGTTGTATATGTTGTTGTATGAGTATTACCGTGATTTATTATGATTGCTGTATTCATCCGTCCTCTGCCAATTGCCCAGTCAGTTTGATCAGCCTGACTTTGTGAAAGATCTGGTATTAGAAAACCTGATGCTGCCCACTGAAAAGTTCCACTATTCGCAGGTGCAGCTTCAAGGTAGTGGGCGGTGTATGTGGAAAAGTAACCTGTATCGTTGGGAACTCCCCAACCTTGCACATCAAAGCCAAGCGGTCTGCCACCTTGCCCATCAGCGACATAAAAAATGATTCCGCCACCCGGGCCAGTGTCGCCGATTGAAAAAGCAAAAATGGGGCGTGTTTCAGACTCTGTACATCCTGGCCTTTGACATCCATGTGTTTCTTCTCCTACAAATGTTGGACCAACAGCAGGGGTTGTTACAGTCCAGCTATCCCAATCATGCCCAAGTGCAGGTGCGCCTGTGCGTGTTGTATTGTGAGAAGAGTCAATAGAGCAGGTTCTTGTTTCTACGCCTGGTGTTATGCAGTCAGGGGCAGTTGTCTCTATCCATGGGCTGCAACCATTACAAAAAGCTCTTTCCATTTGTATACTAATCGAATTATTTTCCCCTACTCTTACTTCTGCGGAATTTGTGCCTGTGGCGTAATGTATTCTTTCACCATTTTGGGAATGAGGCGTCTCTACATTTTCTAAATATGTCTCTACTCTTACAGTCCAGTAACCAGGAACAACTTCTGCTCTGGCTGTTCCAACGCCCTTTAGTCTGATTGTTTGCGTTGGTCCTGGTCCAGTGAGTGTGATTATATGTTCAAGGGCTTCAAACATTCCAGGTAAATCTTGCGGAGGCCAGGGTATTGCAGATGCGGAACGTGCATTCCCGCCACCTAAATTGATGGTGATTGTAGCCTCTTGCTCCTGCAAGGGGTTAAAGCAAGCAGTAATAATAAATCCCATTATTACAAGAGCGATAATCCCTAAAAAGTTGAATGTGTTTTTCATAGGAGAAACTCCTTTCTACGCTACCCGACCATGGTATTAACAAGGGCAGGTAATCATGAAGATTAACTCGCCCTCAAGGACAAGAGATACTCTGGTGAAAGCCGGTGATATAAAAAAGCTGGGAGCTGTCCCATGCTTTCTTTCCGCAAGAGAAAATTGAAAAAAAAATTAAATTTTTGGAAAAAAATGAGTAAAAGTACTTTACACGATAAGGTGTAGCTGATAATTTTTGTTGCTTGTTGCTTGTTGCTTAGCGAGAGGTCTCTGGTTTGATTTTGTTAAGTAAGAATTCAAACTCATGAAATAATAATAACTATTTTTACCCAATCTGTCAATTCCCTGTTTTGGACAGTGCCATTTTATTGGCTGGGAAACCAAGATGCGGGTAGCTGGAAGACAGACAGCGTGACTTGTCAGCGCCCTCAATGGCCGCTGCCCGCCTGCGTGCGCAAGGAAAGCTTCGCTCTTGTCAGCGCCCTCAATGGCCGCTGCCTGCCTTCGCGAGCAAGGAAAGCTTCGCTCTTGTCAGCGCCCTCAATGGCCGCTGCCTGCCTCGCGAGCAAGGAAAGCTTCGCTCGGCAATTAGATTTTAAGGGACTTCATTGCTGTCATATATTCTCTTAAAACTTTTCCTATTTCTTCAACGCCTGTGGATTCTATTTCTTTATTTGCTGCTATGAGCGCAACATTATCAACTCCGTTATCCGCAAGTTGCAATCCTTTTCCAATTACATCAGTATCTATTTTCTGCATAAAATCTTTGAGAAGAGGTATACATCTTTGTGAAAAAAGATAAGTGCCATATTCCGCAGTGTCTGAAATTACAACATTCATTTCATAAAGTTTTTTTCTGGCTATCAAGTTCGCAATAAGCGGAGTTTCATGAAGAGACTCATAATATGCAGATTCTGCCTTAATCCCTGCAGATACCATGACATCAAACGCAAGCTCTACCCCTGCTTTAATAAAAGCTACCATAAGAATACCTTTGTCAAAATATTCCTGTTCGCTTATTTTGTCCGAAGTTGCTTTTGTATTTTCAAACTGGGTTTTGTTTGTCTCTTCTCTCCATGTAAGAAGATTTTTATCATTATTTGCCCAGTCTTCCATCATTTTTGAAGAAAAATCACCACTTAAAATATCATCCATGTGCTGCCTGAAAAGAGGAGTCATAATTTCTGTAAGCTCTTTTGAAAGTTTGTGCGCGATCAGCTTTGCAGGGTTGGAAAGCCTGTCCATCATGTTTGTAATGCCGCCATGCTTTAGAGCTTCTGTAACTGTTTCCCAGCCATATTGAACAAGTTTTGCAGCGTATGACGAATCAATCCCTTTTTGCACCATTTTATCGAAACAGAGCAGCGAGCCTGTCTGTAACATGCCGCATAATATTGTTTGCTCTCCCATCAGGTCTGATTTTACTTCTGCAACAAAAGAAGATTGAAGTACGCCAGCTTTGTCTGCGCCTGTTCCTGCTGCATAAGCTTTTGCTATTTCAAGCCCATCGCCATTTGGGTCATTGTCGCGGTGAACAGCAATAAGAGTAGGCACTCCAAACCCTCTTTTATATTCTTCCCTTACTTCTGTTCCAGGAGATTTTGGAGCAACCATTATAACTGTAATATCTTTGCGTATTTTCATCCCTTCTTCTACGATATTAAAACCATGTGAGTAGGAAAGAGTTGAATTTTCTTTCATAAGTGACATTATTTCTGTTACAACACTTGTGTGCTGTTTATCCGGAGTAAGATTACATACGAGATCCGCGCTTGGGATCATCTCCTGATATGTTCCAACCTTAAATCCGTTTTCTGTCGCGTTTTTCCACGATTGCCTTTTTGTATCAATAGAGCTTTTTCTTAAAGTATATGAGACATCGAGTCCGCTGTCGCGAAGGTTAAGCCCTTGATTAAGCCCCTGAGCGCCGCACCCAACAATTACGATTTTTTTGCCTTTTAGCTTTTCAACTCCGTTAAATTCTGATTTATTCATAAACCGGCACTGGCCAAGTTCATCGATTTTTAGCCTGAATGGCAATGAGTTAAAATAGTTCATTCTATATAACCTCCATAAATATCTTGTCACAATAACCTTAAAACCATGTTATGTCAAATGTTCTATACTAAAGCAAAACAAGACCTATTGTGATTACAACTATCATTCTTTTAAGCATTTTAAGGCATATTTTTTCCCTTTTAAATCATTTTAAAATATATGGAAGGAATAAAGGGAGATATAAGACAAGATAATACTAATGCTTAGGTAATCATCATATTCAACACATATAGGTTAAAATACATCAGGCTTATTTGATCATTTTGATAAACTCTGCCATGTGCTTGCCAAATTTTATGCTTTCCTTTCTCTCAAAATGGATGCCATCGATCTTGCTGTTTAAAATAACTTTTCCTGCATCCAGAAAAAAACAACTATTTACAGAAGCAACATGCTTATATTCCTGATAAAATTTTTTTGACTTTTCTATTTCATTCTGATAAAGATATGCTGCGTCAAAATCTTCGTTAATTTGAGGTGGCGCAACAATTATAATATTGACTTTAACTTTTACAAATTTGATTCTATGGATCATCCTTTCAATCCCTTCTGTAATATGTTTTACAGAAATCTCACGGTCTGCAAAAAGATCATTAGTCCCAAGACAAATTATAATAAAGTCAAAATCTACTTTTTCGAGAAGCTCATTAAGATATTGATACCCATTTGCAGGGCTATTATGCGGTATATGATCCAAAACTGTTCTTCCGCAAAAACCTTCTTCGATTACCTCAAAGCCGCTTCCAAGTTCATGCGCCATAACAGTAGGCCATCTTGCATCAGCAGAATATCTCGCTCCGCCGGAAACAGGGTCATAACCCCATGTAATAGATGAGCCAAAACAGAGAATAACTTTTTTATCACTATCTTTACTAAGCAATAAGAAACTCTCCTCTTTTTTTAGGATGATGCCACGAAATTATAACATGGAGTTGGGAAATTTAAAGAAAAAAATTTAAATTTGTTCAATTCTTTTTGCTCTTTTTCTATATTGGCAATTGAATACTTGACTATTAAAATACAATAAATTATCTTTTACACCAAGTTGTTGAAACACGATTATAATAATCGTGTTTCAACAATAACGCTCTTTCGGTGCTGCGAGGTACAGTATGTTTTTTGGCCGCAAAAAAGAACTGGAAACATTGGAGAAGTTGTATAAAAAACACAGCTTTGAACTGCTTGTTTTGTATGGCCGCCGCCGGATAGGAAAAACAACCCTGCTTTCACATTTTATACAGGACAAACCAGCGATTTTTTTCTCTGCTCAGGAAGCAAATGACAAAATAAACCTTCAGATATTTTCGGAACTGCTCTATCAATTCTTTGGCTTAGGAAACACCGGATTACCTGCTTTTGCAGACTGGAATAGCGCATTTTATTTTCTTGCGGAAAAGGCTCATAACAGACGTTTGATACTGGTCTTTGATGAATTCCCTTACGCTGCCGGAGCAAACAAAGGGCTTAAATCTATCTTGCAAAATGCCATTGATCACAAATTCATAAAATTAAATCTGTTTATTATTCTCTCAGGCAGCCATATTGGCTTTATGGAAAATGAAGTTCTTGGCAGTAAAAGCCCGTTGTTTGGGAGACGCACAGCTCAGATGAAACTGAACAGTTTTGACTATGCTGATGCAGCGGATATGCTTTCAAAATATAACAATGAAGACAAAATAAGACTCTATTCCTGCATTGGCGGTACACCTTATTATCTTTCGCGGATAGATAAACAACTAAGTTTTGAGAAAAATTTGGAGGAACTTTTTTTTGAGCCTTCCGGGTACTTATACGAAGAGCCGCTAATGCTGCTCAAGCAAGAGCTGAGGGAAGGGGCAATGTACCATTCGATCATTTCTGCCATTGCTCTCGGAGCAACCAAATTGAACGATATTGCTTTAAGGACAGGCGAAGAACGTTCAAAAACAATAAAATATCTGGATACGTTAATAAGTCTTAATATTTTACACAAGGAATTTTCCTTTGGAGAAAACCCTGAAAAAAGCAGAAAAGGTATTTATCGTATCAGGGATAACTGTTACCGTTTTTGGTACCGTTATGTGTTTATGAACAAGACCGTCATTGAACAGGGTGCAGGCAAAGCTCTTTTTAAGTCGTTTTTGCCTGAACTTAACAGCTACATTGGGGGTCCGTTTGAAGAAATATGTATGCAGTACATGGTGCGGCTGAACAACCTTTTGGCGCTACCATTTGTTTTTACCCAATTTGGCAGATGGTGGAGACCAAACGCAGAAATTGATATGGTGTTTTCCGATACAAGCCGAAAACAATTTATCTTTGCTGAATGTAAATGGCGCAATGACTTGAAAGATACAGCAGCTCTATTGAACCTTGTTGAAAACTCCAAATTATTGAATCCAACAACAGACAATGCTTTTTTTTATCTGTTTTCAAAGGCGACTTTTTCAAAATCCTGCGAATCCCTTGCGAATAAAATGGGGAATGTTAGCTTGATAAGCCTGAATGACTTTTTTTATATGCCAGGTGACAGCTAATACCTGAGCAAAGCCCGCAAACTTGCGTCCTTTGTCAAGTTGGCTTTAGAATAGAACAGCTGGTCTTGTTTTGCTTGACAAAAGCACCATCATGAATATAATAATCTGTTTAAAATGAACCTTATAGGAGGAAGTAATAATGAAAATAAAAATTTTAGGAATAGGTATAGTATTAGCCAAGCTTTTACTTTTATCTGCTTGCCTAACAACATTGCCATTCCTAACTCAAAACGCTCCTGAGCCTATAGCTTATTTCGAACTTATCGAAGTGCCTGGCTTATCAAAGGCTGAAATATTTTCTAGAAGCAAAATATATTTTAATGAAGCATTTGGAGAACAGGCAACACAGAGTAGTCAGGCGCAGGGACTACGGACAATGCAGGGGCATGAAATACGAGCAAAGCATGGACAGGAAATGCAAGAAATGCAAGCAAGGTATACGCAGGAAATGCAGGAAATGCAAGCAAGGCAGGCTACAGGCGCAGAAGTGGAGTGGTCGGAATGGCAGGCAAGGTATACGCAGGAAATGCAGGAAATGCAAACAAGACAAGCACAAGAGTTGTCGGAATGGCAGGCAATGCAGAGAGGGCATGAAGGACAGAGAGGGACAATGCAGAGAGGGACAATGCAGAGAGGGCAGACATCATCCAGCATTCAAGTCTCTGACCAAAACGCTGGCATCATAAAAGGAAAATTAGTGGTTGATAGAACATTTGGACAGGAATTAAATCGACTTAATTCAATATTTACAATTGAAATTAGTGATGGAAATTTTCGAATTACTTTCACAGAACCTACAACACAAAATATGGGTTTTGTTTCAGAACAAGCCAAAGAGAATGCTTTTCAGCTTCACTTAATTGGTTTCAGAGCGGTTCCTACGTTTGGGCTTGTGACACCTCTAAGTGATGCCGAAGTAAGAGCGAATTGGGATAGAGAATATAATTTTTCAAGTAGCAATCCTGGACCTGAGAGACCAGCGCGATCTGACAATAATTTTAGACAAGATTGGATAAGATTAACTAATGACTTAAGAAGATCAATTACTGCAAATTGATTCATTTATATATTTAAATTTGGATTGCTAGGGAAGAGAGTCGTCTTGTTCTCTGCATCCTTGGTGAGTATGGCTAAGGAGCATGACCGAAAGACGAGTCGCGAACGATTCCGCAGCGCAGGGCGCGAGGACTTAGTGAGCGATTCAGATGTAGGTCGTGCCTTATTATAACATTGATCCTTTTATTTGAATATTTTTTGCTGAACATAGAAAAGGACTGATATATTTTAAAACACACTTTGCCTCTCTTGTTCTTGACAATACTATTTTTAAGTAGTATGCTGCAATTATGCCAAATATCGTGAAAAAGGGTAAATCTTCTGTTTCTATTCCTGTCCATAACAAAGATTTGAAAAAAGGCACTGAGCAAAAACTATTAAAGCTTGGAGGTTTTAAATGATCGCATATCCAGCAAAATTTGAAAAGGCTGCAGAAGGTGGTTATACTGTTGAATTTATTGATATACCCTCCTGCGTTACAGAGGGCGATACTCTGGAAGAAGCAAAAGCAATGGCAAAAGAAGCTATTTCTGCCATGTTGTACAGTCTTGATTCAAGAAAAATGGCTATTCCTGAGCCTTCTACCAAAAAAGGAAGAGGAATATATTGCATTGAACCAGAATTGAAGGTAGCTTTTGCTATTACCCTTAAAAAAGAGCGTGAACGTATGAGGTTGTCTCAAAAAGATGTTGCAGAGCGCATGAGTGTTAATTGGAGTTATTACCAGCGTATAGAAAATCCCCGAAGGACAAATCCAACGCTTAAAACCATTGATAAGCTACAAAAAATTTTTAACCGCCAATTTATCTCGCTATAGTGATATCTCAAAACGCCTTTTAGGCTTTTCCGTAGCTCTTTTACAAAGCTAACGGAGATACTGATTACTGCATTGATTCTTTCTTTAGGATATCTTCTGCCAAAGACGAATGTAATATTCTTAGATTGAGCTTTTCGTTTTCTATCTCTTCAATAGTTTCGGGAAATAAATACCCCCATGATGCAAGATAAAGGCGCATCTCTTTTAAAAAATCATTTGCTGCAAAGGCAAGTAGAGTATCTTTATAATCATCTATAAAAACACCATTTTTAGGTGATACTTTTGTTTCTTTAAGGATATTTTCAATTATTTCAATTTTATTTTTACCAGATTCAAGCCCATATATATTTTCAGGATTAAAATCAATTTCAAAAAAATATAAAAGTTTTTCAATAAATTTTTTCTGTTTGGTAGATACGATATATACTTCTTTATAATAATTTTTGCCAATTTTTATAAGCGATTTGCTGAATGGGTATATTTTATGCCAGGCAAGCCAGGTTTTAGGATTAACTTCCATCCAGTCGCTTCTTATTTTAGAAAATAGATTTATAAGCGCTTTTGTGTTTAGTGAAATAGAAGTGAAAACCTGTTCCATCATAAAATGAAACTCTTTTTTAATAAAAGTTTCAGTATAGTTTTCATCGATCAGTTTCATTAAAGCTATAGATTGATAGCCTGTTTCTATTAAGGGTCTAAGCTTTTTAAATTTTTCAAGATGTGTTCTGGGAATATCTGTTCCTCGCCAGTCTTCCCATATTATACCTCCGGCAAGCCATGCGCATCTGCCGGTCTCGTTTGCGCTGTCGCAGAGGACTCCATCAAAATCAATAAAAAGAACTTTTTTTTTCTGGTTTTTCATAATAAAACTAATAAGCAGCTAAAAAACTTAAGCTTATAATCTCCTAATTATTTTGTTGGCTTCTAACCATATCATAATACTCAGTTTTATTTAAATATTTTTTTATTAGATAAATAAATGTGTTATCATCATATAATAGCAATAACAAATATACGAGGTATTATATGAGCAAAAAAAGTTCAGATGTTTATTTTATAGATATGGTTACAAAATCTGGCAATAATTTATTTGATAAAATCAAAAAACTTATTGCGTCTGCTGGTTTTGATAAGCTTGATCTTGAAAAAAAGTTTACTGCTTTAAAAATGCATTTTGGCGAACCTGGAAATTTTGCTCATATAAGACCTGTTTTTGTTTCTATTATTTCGGAACTTGTGAAGAAAAAAGGGGGGATTCCGTTTCTTACTGATACAAATACCATGTACACCGGAGGCCGGACAAATGCAGTGGATCATCTTGAATCTGCTGAAAAACATGGCTTTTTAAGCGCTGTTACAGGGTGCCCTGTAATAATTGCAGATGGTTTGCGGGGGACAGAGTATAAAAATGTGGAAATAAATCTTAAATATTGCAAATATGCCAAAATAGGGTCTGCTATTGCTGATTCAGATGTAATTATTACTGTGAACCATTTTAAAGGGCATGATATGACAGGTTTTGGCGGCGCGCTTAAAAATATAGGGATGGGAGGCGGATCAAGAGCAGGCAAGGCTGATATGCATTCAGATTCAAAGCCTATTATCGATAAGAAAAAATGTATTTCGTGCGGAATATGTATAGAAGCGTGTGCAGTAAAAGCAATAGGATCAGGCGCTGATTCCAAAGCAAGTATAGATGAGGATATATGCGCAGGCTGCGGGCAATGTATTGCTGTTTGTAATAATAAAGCTGTACGTATCAATAGAAATAAAGATGTGAATATAGTTATAAATAAAATAGCAGAATACAGCTATGCTGCGTTAAAAGATAAAAAGCATTTTCACATAACTTTTATAATGGATGTTTCTCCAAATTGTGACTGCTGGTCTCATAATGATGCTCCAATAGTGCCAAATATAGGTGTTCTTGCCTCTTTTGACCCTGTTGCGATTGATCAGGCAGCAGTTGATCTTGTTAACAATGCTCCTGTAATAGTGGGCAGTCAGCTTGATAGAGAAGGGTATAAAGCAGGCAATGATAAATTTTTAACCCTTTACCCCAAAAGTGACTGGAAAGGGGGAATTGAATATGCAGCCTCACTTGGACTTGGAAATAGTAAATATAAGCTAATTAAAATCGAGTAGAAAAAACTATCTTTCTATCTAAATTTAACCGAAACTATAAGTACTTGTTGTCAGAATAGATTGCTATTTTGACAATAAGTATACATTTAACTATAATTATTTGTTATAGCCATAATTATAGATATAAATTAATTTATTTTGTACTTTTTTGGGTACAATAAACTATGTACGGAGGTTAATTTAGGATGAAAAAGATATTAATTGTTTTTCCTTTTATTCTTATTTTTCTTTTTTCATGTAGATCTGCGCCTGCCCCAGCAGAGCCCGTTCCAGATGTGAGAGCAGTTCCAGCAGTAGGCGTTGATGAGGCGAGAAACAGAGCTGTTAATGCTATGGAAAGAGCAAGGTCAATAAGAGCAGATGTAGCTGTCAGAGATGATTTTAATAGTGCTCTTGCTTTATTTAATGAAGCAGAAGGAGAGCCCCGAACTGCAGGCAATTTACAAAATCTAGTAAACAAGTACTTTGACGCAGAGAGATTATTTCTTGCTGCACATGAAAATACAAGAGTTATGAGAGAAGAAGCTCAAAGACAGCTTAATAGAGCCAGGGAAGATATTAGACAAGTTGAAACTGCAGCAGAAGCTTTTGACAGAGAACAGGCTGGGGAATAAGGAGTACGCATATTATGAAAAAAATAATTATATTTTCAGTTTTTATACTTTTTGTTGCATCTGGTGTTTTTGCTCAGGCAGCATTACATCAAAACCAGTATTTTCAGCGTTCTGTTGAATTTGAAAGACTTTCACAACAGGCTTTTGATAGAGGTGAATATGGCTTAGCTACTGAACATGCAATAAAATCTCAGGAATATGCAGCACTTTCCAGACAATTTATAGCAGAACAGGTTCTGGCATTCAGGGCAAGAACAACGCTTAATGCTGCCAGAGAGAGGATGCAAGTTGCTGACAGATTAAATATCCAAAATAGAGATCGCGAATTATATGCAGAAGCATCACGCCATTTTAGAGATGCAAACACTAAGTTCAATGCAAGAGATTTTGAGAGCAGTATTGTAGATTCTCAAAGAGTTTTAGCGCTTCTTCAAGATATAGCTCCTGCTCCTAGAGAAACGCCTGCTACTGCTGTAACTCCTCCTCCAACAACTACTGCTACTGGAGTAACTCTTGCTGCTTATTACGAAGTAAAACTTAATGTACAAAGAAGAGATTCTCTCTGGAGAATTGCAGGGTTTGATTTTGTTTATGGGGATCCATTTAAGTGGCCGCACCTTTTTGAAGCAAATAGGCATACATTTCCGCAACCAGATAACCCAAATCTTATACTCCCAGGTATGATTCTTAGGATTCCTTCACTACAGGGTGAGGTAAGAAGCGGAACAAGATAATAGAAATTACAGTTTTGTGTTTGTAATTTGAAAAAAAAGGCTGTCCAGTGGTCCTGATCTTTCAGATCAGGGTTAGGACAGCCTTTTTTATGGATTTACCTGCTTACTCTTCCGGGTCTCTCGTTGCCTGGTCTAGGGTTGCCCAAAACCAAAAATTTTCTTTCATCATATTGAAGTTCAAAAACTCTAACTATTCTCTCGTTTCTTTCGCCTCTTCTTGGAGCAGGAACCTCAATCCCTTTTACGCTAACTTGTGAGCCGGTATTTAGCTTTAAGGCTTGAATTGCAGATAAAGGGAGTATTACTCTTACGTCTTCCCCTCCAGATCTTATTACATGGAAATTACTATTTCTAACTGTAATTATCCCTGAGATCTCTCTGATTTCCAAAAGAGAATGTCTGGGAGTTTTCGTCATTTGATGTCTTTCTCCTTTAGATTTTCTGTTTGACCTCTCTGAGTCTTTTCCATGCGCAAAAGCAAAACCAGCGCCTATCAATGTAATTAAAACTATCAATCCAATAATTTTTTTCATTTTTTATCTCCTGTTCTTTGTTATATATACTAAAACACTGCTATTATGGAGATAATGTGAAGATAATTTATGGTTTCTATAAAATTTAATAATTTGAAAATATTTATTTTGTATATATAATCATAAAGGATTATATATTAATTTTAAGGAGTTTTTGGCAATGAGTGATTTTAGTTATGAAATAAAAGAGAAAGTCGCAGTATTATCTGAAAACAAAAGTGGATGGACAAAAGAGCTTAATATTATTAGCTGGAATGGGAGGACGCCTAAATATGATCTAAGGGATTGGTCTCCAGGCGGAGAAAAAATGGGGAAGGGAATAACTTTGCAAAAAGAAGAGCTAATAAAATTAAAAGAGATATTAAATAATATGGAATTATAGTAAAATAGGTCAAATATGGAAGGATATATATGAGTTCTGAAAGCAATAATCAATCCAATTCAAACCCTTTTTTGGGGAAAAAGGTCTTTTTTCTTTATCCTCATAGTGTTTTGCAAAAAGAAATACTTGAAGTTTTGATTGCAAATGAATATGAAGTATATTTTATAAACGATCATAAAAAACTAGTAAAAGTTGTAGAACATTTTTCCAACTCAATAGTATTTATCAATATAGATGAAGTTCTGCCTGTGCCCGCATGGGAAGAATATATAAAAAATTTAATGAATGATAAAAAAGCAAAAAGTACACAGCTAGGTGTTGTTACATATAATAGTGATAGAGAGCTTGCAAAGAAATTTCTTATGGAATTAATGATACCCTGTGGTTTTATTATTTTAAATCTTGGCATTGATAAAAGTCTCCCGATATTATTAAAAATGCTTATAGCAAATGAAGCAAAAGGGCGCAGAAAATATATACGCGCAGCAACATCTGACCACGAGAATACAAAATTTAATATTAGCATAAAACATACAGTGCTTTCAGGAAGGATTTTAGATATAAGTATAGCAGGAATGGCTATATTGTTTGAGTCAGATACAGATATTGATCCAAAAATGGAAATCCCGGATATTCAACTTGTTCTTAAAGGTATAATATGCAGGGCATCAGGAGTAGTAGTAGGGCACAGAGCAGGGGATAAAAAAAGCTATATATTGCTTTTTCAATATGTTGATGATAGAGCAAAAGCGAAAATTCACTCATATATCCATAAAAGACTTCATGAAATTATGGATGATATTATTAAAAAACTTTAAATCAGCAAAAAAATGTGTTAAATAGCTCGAATGTATGAAGCTAATAATCATATTATGATTTCTCTATATTGACTAGTATTTAGCAATAGGGTATAGTGTGTTTAATCTGTGGTTTGCACAGTAGTATGAAGAATATTTTTTTGTTTTGGTTATAATTTGTGGATAATATTTTTTTTTAGTCATTAAGCTGCTAAGATTTTTTCTTCAATTTTTAATTCTTAACAAAATAATAACTCAATATTAAGTGCGTCACGATTTTATTTTAGGAAAAAGGGAAAAAAAGGGAAAAAATTATGTCAAAAAAACTCTATGTTGGAAATCTTAACTATGCAACAACTGAGGATCAGCTTGCAGATCTTTTTGCAGGATATGGAAATGTTCTTGATGTATCTATCATAATCGATAGATATACAAACAGATCAAAAGGTTTTGGATTTGTTGAGATGGAAGATGATAAAGCTGCTTCTGAAGCTATTGCAGCGTTAAACGGAAAACAGTTTAATAACAGAGAACTTCTTGTTAATGAAGCAAGGGAAAGAGCTCCAAGAGAAAGAGCTCCAAGAACCTAATTCTATAAAATGAGAAATAAAAGCCGGCTGATTTTTAATAATTAGCCGGCTTTTTTGTTGCTCAGCGAGTAGATTTTCGTCAAATGTAGTGCCTTAAAATAAAATTTTACTCCAAAATAGGCTATTGAAAAACAGATTAAAAATATTGTACTATTATCTAAATACTAAAAAATAACTATTTTAGCTAAAAATTACCCTTTAATGTAATAAAGTAGGTTTAATGTGTCAGATCAAAGGGTAGTCCCAAACAGGGTCAACCTTGAAACAACATATAGAGATCGCGAAGAAGCTTATTATCTTATTGTAAGGGATTTGGCAAGGAAAATAGAACAAGAGCTTTCTTCACGGCAGGTACGCGCATCGATCAGGTTTAGAGTTAAAGCCTTTGAAAATTATTTTAGAAAATTTGTCCGAAGGCGGAGAGAAACCAAAGGTAAAGTTATAATAACAGATATTCTTGGAATAAGGATCATTTGCCCTTTTCTTGAAGCATTGAAAGAGATTGAAACAATTATTAAAGAGCTTTTTTCAATTGTTGAGGTGGAAAATAAAGGCGATATTTATTCTTTTAAAGAATTTGGTTATGATTCTACCCATATTTTAATAAAACTTCCTGTTCCGGAAATTGATCCTACAGGAGAGCCACTGATTTGCGCCGAAATACAGTTAAGGACAATTCTGCAAGATGCCTGGGCAGAGGTTGAGCATGAATTGATTTACAAAGCAGGATTTAATCCATTCGATAAACCATTAAGGCGCAAGCTTGCGGCTGTCAATGCTAACCTTACATTAGCAGATATAATATTTCAGGAGATCAGAGATTATCAGAGAAAGCTTAGAAAAGAGTTGCAACAAAGACAGCAAGATTTTTCAGAGGCAATAGTGGAGAAAATCTTTTCTCTTAATGAAGAAAACGAAGAATATGTAAAATTCATGAAGAAAAAAGATAAAAAAGACGATGAAGATGGGCATATTGATTATGATGAAAATTCATCGGCGCTTAGCCTTGATGATCTTTTACTTAATGGACTTCTTGCACATAACAATAAACAGTACAAGACAGCAATAAAAATATATACATTGCTTCTTGAACAGGATAATACAGAAATAAAAGCTCTTGTTTATGTCCATAGGGGTCTGGCTTATTTTGCTGAATCTTTTTATCTGGAAGCTCTTAATGATTTTAATGATGCATTGGAGATCAATTCTAAAAATGCCAAAAGTTTTTACCTAAGGGGTGTAACCCACAGGATGCTTAAGAATTTTACAGCAGCGCTTGATGACTTGAATAAAGCTATATCTCTTGACCCTTACCAACCTGACTTCTGGTTTGCAAAAGCACAGCTCTATTTTCACTCAGGAGATTATCTTGCAGCGCGGCAAGATATGGAATCTGCTTTAAAACTTGATCCAGAGTCTAAAGATTATAATCAATTTATGCGACTTCTTATGGAGAAGATCTAAGTAATTGCCTCACAATAAAAAAACCGGAACAAATATTAATAAATGCTCCGGTTTTGATAACAAAAAAATAATGCTAGTTACACTTTGAAAATCAATTACATTATTAACTGAAATTAGTTGCCAGGATTTGAGTTAAACTTGTGATGAAAATCCCCAATCATCATTTTGTGTTGTTTTTGCTACTGGTTTAGCAGCTGGTTTTTTTGCAGCCGGTTTTTTTGCAGATGGAGCTGCTTTCTTTGCAGCTGGTTTTTTAGCAACAGTTTTTTTCGCAGCCGGCTTTTTAGCTACTGACTTTGCAGCTGGTTTTTTTGCAGCTGGAGCTGCTTTCTTTGTAGCTGGTTTAGCAGCTGTTTTTTTCACAGCAGGCTTTTTTGCAGCAGGAGCTGCTTTTTTTGCAGCTGGTTTAGTAGCTGTTTTTTTTGCAACAGGCTTTTTCGCAGCTGGAGCTGCTTTCTTTGCAGCCGGTTTTTTTGCAGCTGGCTTTGCAGCGCAGCAACCTGTTTTTTCTGAAGTTTTTTTCTCGTTTGCCACCGGTTTCTCCTCCTTTATTACGGTAACGTTATATGTATAATCTCGTTTAATTTATCTTAAAATATTTATACCCCCTTAAATAAACGAGACACATAGTCTGCATTTTTCAATTTTATAGCTTTTATTATTATCGTCTTTTTATAACCTTTTCCGTATAATTATATTCTATTATTTAAAGTCTGTCACGCAAAGTAACAGACTTTGCAGATATTATTTTAATATAAATTTTTTAAAAATATCATATCCAATTATTTTTTATTTTTTCTCCGGTGGTTTTATTTTCAATCTGGAATGTGCATATTCTGCAGATACTTTTGTACACTTTTCAAATACTTCCATGTCAGAAAAATATTGTTTTGGGCCAGAAATTCTTTTATCATGAAATATTTTATAGACATCTATTTCGGCAGTGCTATTTTCAGGAGTAATATTTTTAATAGTATAATACTTCCATTCTTTTTTTCCGTTTTTTTTGTTAAAAGTTTGCTCTCTATACCAATCGCCAACTTCCATAAATCACTCCTATCGATATTTTACTTGTCCAAAACAGATTTTATATCTTTTGTAATCAATTCTACTTTTCCATCAACAATACTTTTTGTTTCCTGCAGTTTTTTACCAGGCACATCTCTGCATGATATATAGAATTTTATTTTTGGTTCTGTCCCGGAAGGTCTTACAGATACCATGCTTCCATCTTCAAGAACAAATTGAAGAACATCAGATGGCGGAAGAGTGATTCCATTTAAAGAAATATTTTTTTCATAATCACGTACTTTGATTGTTTTTAAACCGCCAAGTTTTTCAAAAGGTTTTGCACGAAGGTTTAACATAAGGTTTTTCATTGTTTCAATCCCTTTCTGACCTTTAAAAACTCCTGATATTTGGGCTTCCCTAAAATAACCATATTTTTCATATATGGAGTTAAGATAATCCAGAAGAGACATCCCTTTTGATCTGCAAAAAAGAGCCATTTCCGCAGTAACAATCGCAGCAGATACAGCATCTTTATCTCTTACTTCATTGCTTACAAGAAATCCATAACTCTCTTCTGTTCCAAAAATAAAATTCTCTCCGGTTTTTTCTAAATTAGCCATAAGATTTGCGATCCACTTAAAACCAGTGAGTACATCATAAACAGTTACACCAAAACTTTCGCCAATAAGTCTCTGAAGTTCTGTTGTTACAATAGATTTTATTATGGTCCCTTTCTGCGGTAATTTTTTCTGTTCAGTCAGTGTTGAAAGCATATAGTAAATAAGCATAGAGCCAAGTTGATTTCCGCTAATAAGTATATATTCTTTTCCATCTGCATCCGGAACAGCTATTCCAAGTCTGTCTGAATCTGGGTCTGTTCCCATCACGAGATCTGCTTTAACATTTTTTGCAAGATTAATAGCCATTTCCATTGCAGAAGCTTCTTCTGGATTTGGAAATTTAAGAGTAGGAAAATTACCATCAGGCTCTGATTGTTCCGGAACCGTGATCACCTGAATGCCTGCTCCTTTAAGCGCGCCTTCAATGAAAATTTTTCCTGCCCCATTAAGGGGTGTGTAAACAATTTTTAGAGTGCTTCCTTTTTCTTTAGCAAGCGCAGGCCGTAAAAAACATTTTTTTACCATTTCAAGGTAAGGCTCATCAATATTTTTATCAATATATATTAAAAGTTTTTTCTCAACAGCAAGTTTTTCTTCCATGCTTTTTATATCTTCGGGTAAACTTTTTCTTACTTCTTCGATTACAAGCGCATCATGCGGTGGAACAACCTGCCCGCCATCAGACCATGCTAATTTATAACCGTTATATTCTGCAGCGTTATGGCTTGCTGTTATAACTACTCCTGCAGTGCAGCCTAAATGTCTTACTGCAAATGAGAGCTCCGGTGTTGGTCTTAATGATGTAAAAAGATAAGCTTTTATATTGTTCGCGCATAAAACAAGAGCTGTTTCCAGTGCAAAAACAGAAGAATAATTTCTTGAGTCATAAGCAATTGCTACAGAACCTTCTCCTTCTTTTTTAACTGCTTTTTTTATGTAATTTGCAAGTCCCTGAGTTGTTTTCCGTATTATATAAGTATTTATCCTGTTATAGCCGCCGCCAATTATACCTCTTATGCCGCCTGTTCCAAAATCCAGTTCCTGATAAAATCTTTCGTTAAGCTCATCATAATTTTGCTCAGCAAGAAGTTTTTCAACCTCTCCTCTAAAAACAGGTTCTTTTTCGAATTTCACATATTGGGTTGCAAGTGTAATAATTTTTTCTTTATCCATATTATAACCTCCCATCTTCTGGAATAAAAAATAGCTTTATATTTCATAAATTGATATATTATAGCAGAAAAAATATTATTGTCCAAATAATAATAATCAACCCTGCCTGAAAATAGAGGTTGATTGTTTCGATAGGAATGGATAGTAATGTACGCTGGCATATACTTAATAAAGCAGGAAAAATTTTGAAGAAAGACAAACGTAATGGCGCAGAGAATTTTAATAATTATTACAGTTCGATTTATGACGATAGGTGGGATGCGTTAAAAAAATCATTCACGCAAAAACCTGATTATTTTGAAATAAGTAAAGGGTTACTTGCTCCGTATTATATCGATAAAGCATCTCTTTTTCCTGTTAAAGCGCTGGATATTTTTCCAGGACAAAATATCCTTGATATGTGCGCTGCTCCTGGAGGAAAAACATTGCTTATTGCTCTTGCAAATGGGGAGTCAGGAGCTATTACAGCAAATGACAGATCTGCAAGCAGGAGAAAGCGTCTTATATCTGTTCTTGATGTTTCGCTTCCGCCTGATTTACGCAAAACTGTAAAAATAACAAGTCATGATGCTTCTTTATGGGGTGTTTACGAAAAAAATATATATGACAGAATACTTCTGGATGCGCCATGCTCTTCGGAACGGCATGTGTATCTTTCAGAATCTCATCTGAAATTGTGGGGTCCTTCAAGAATTAAACAGCTTGCTTCAAAGCAATTTGCTATGCTTGCAGCAGCGCTAGATGCTGTAAAACCTTTGGGAAAAATTGTTTACTCCACCTGTTCGATTTCCCGCGAAGAAAATGATGGAATTATTGAAAAGCTTTTTAAAAAAAGGGAAAAGCTTTTTAAAATTGAAAACATGTCATTTGATTTTGATGCAGGTTTTGAAATAAAAACTGAAAAATCTGAATACGGGTACTATATTTTTCCAGATAAAAACAATGGGGCAGGACCTATCTTTTTTTCTGTTATTGCCAAGTTAGAATAAAGCTTTTTTTTATTTATCTATAATTATTTTTGGCAGTATTGATGCGTGTTTAGCAAATAAATTTGACCTTTATGAGCAAAGCGTAAAGTTTAGGAACAAGCAGGGTGTTTTAAAGTAGTTTAAAAATTATTAAAATAGGTGTATTATAAAAAGAAGATACTTGTTTTGGAAGGGGATTTTGATATACTTTATTTATATTGAGGAGGACCTTGGCTTTTGCCGGGGGTGACAGAGTCAAATGAGGAAGGAGAAAGAGTGAAAAACAACCATAATAGAATAATAATGGTGGACGACAATATAACAAATTTAACAACTGCAAAAAATTTGCTTTCCAATACTTACGATGTTTTTACTGCTCCGTCTGCTACTAAGTTGTTCCTGCTTCTTGAAAAATTGACTCCGGATCTGATTCTGCTTGACATTGAAATGCCAGAGATGAACGGCTATGAAGTCATTGAAAAACTCAAAAGTAATGAAAGTACTGCGGATATTCCGGTAATCTTTTTAACTGCGAACATTGATCCTGAAAGCGAAGTAAAAGGGCTGGAGTTGGGCGCTATTGATTACATAACCAAGCCCTTTTCAAGAGAATTGCTTTTGAAACGCATAGAAGTCCATCTGCTTATTGTAGCGCAGAGAAAAACACTGGAAGACTATAGCCAAAATCTGGAACAAAAAGTGCGTGATAAAACCAAAGAAGTTGTGGGGCTAAAAAATGCAATTTTAAGGACAATTGCAGAACTTGTCGAGTCTCGTGATAACATAACCGGAGGACATATCGAACGAACGCAGGTTTATCTGAATATGCTTGTTGGCTTTCTTAGGTCGAGCAACGTATACGCGGACGAAATTTCAATGCTGGATAACAACTTCTTTATCATGTCATCTCAGCTGCATGATGTTGGCAAAATAGCCATTGATGACAACATACTAAAGAAGCCCGGTAAGTTGACTCCCGAGGAATTTGAAGTTATGAAGAAGCACACTATTAAAGGCATGGAAATAATCCAAAAAATTGAAGCAACTACGCCTGAAAGTGTTTTTTTGAAATACGCCAAAATATTGGCAGGTACTCATCATGAGAAATGGGATGGATCAGGTTACCCTTTTGGTCTCAAAGGGGAGAATATTCCATTGCAGGGAAGGTTAATGGCGATTATTGATGTCTACGATGCTCTTACCAATGACCGACCGTACAAGAAGGCGTTTTCTCACGAAGAATCAATGGAAGTAATAAGAAGCGGAAGGGGAGCGCATTTTGACCCCTTGTTGTGCGATATTTTTCTGCAGTATGAAAAGGAATTCAATGCAGCAAAGGCCAATAGCCACATTAATACTCATGATGGAGTTGAGTGGGAGTTGCCGCCACAAACTGTTGCGACCATAATGGAGGCTGTAGAAGTGATAAAAAATTATAGTGGGGACATACTTCAATCCTGATAGTGGTGGAGTATTTAAAAAATTGCTAAATTTTGGGGAGTATTTATGAATATCGCAAACAAACAGGTCATTGCAATATTTTTTGCTTTGTTCTTTATAGTTTGTGGTATTTCAGGATGTTCCCCCCCCGGCTATCAAAGAAACCATTTTGATATCAATTCCATAAAATCCTACCGTGATATTCCAGGCATAACAAGTGAAGAGATAGCAGCAATAGAGGCGCTTAGGTCTGTCCGAACGAGTTTTTCTGTTGCAAATTTACGCTCAACAGAAGGGTTTACGCAGTTGGACGGCACATACGCGGGATTTATAATCATGTTCTGCGAATTGTTGTCCGATCTTTTCGATATACAATTTCTTCCAGAGTTTACTTCCTGGGATTTTCTTATAAAAGCTCTTGATGACAAGACGGTTGATTTTACAACTGAGCTGACCCCAACGCTCGAGCGGATGCGACGTTATTTTATGACGCATCCTGTTTTGGAACGTTTACTTGCAATTTTCATATATAGCGACCCTGAAAAAATTAAAAATGAAAATGATCTCAATGGGCGCCGGGTAGGCTTTTACTATGGTACGATCACAGCACAATCCATTTTGGCTATGTATCCCTCGTTAAACTTTGAAATCGTAAATATACAAAACACTGCTCATGCAGTTGAAAGTCTTAAGTCAGGTTTTATTGACGTGTTTGTCGCTGACTCGAATGTGGATTATGTGTTTAGCGCTTATCCTGATATTTATTCCAAAGAATTTTTCCAGCTTGTATATACACCGGTTTCGTTGACCACTGCGAATTCCGCGCTGTCGCCAATAATATCAGTTGTGAACAAATATATCGAAGCAGGTGGAATTGACAAGCTTTACGAATTGTACAGGAGAGGTCGCAAAGAATACGCAAAGTACGAGTTTAGCCTTTCACTCACTGCTGAAGAGAGAGCATATTTAGACCGCCTTGTATCAAGCGGATCCAGAATTCCTGTTGCATTGGAGTCTGACAATTACCCTATTTGTTTTTTCAATGACAGGGATGGAGAATTTCAGGGAATAGCAGTGGATATTCTGGAAGAGATAAGCTTGTTGACTGGTATTGAGTTTGATGTTGTAACTGATAGAAATACATCGTGGCGCGAAATATTGGAAAAACTTAGAAGAGGCGAGGCTTCTTTAGTTTCTGAGCTAAGGTATTCTGAGGAACGAGAAAGGTATTTTATTTGGGCAAACCATCCCTATGCTACTTCTCAATATATACTCATGTCAAAGATGGATTTTCCAAATTTGGAAATTTTTCAGGTAGTACGGGCAACCGTAGGTATTACAAGAGAAACAATTTACGATGAACTTTTTAGAAAATGGTTCCCTGGCAATACAAACGCCAGGCATTACTGTACACATGGTGAGGCAATAAGAGCGCTTGAGAGAGGTGAGGTGGACTTGTTGATGGAATCAGAATTCGGTCTTCTTGCCCAGATAAACCTTCGTGAGAGACCAGGATATAAAGCAAATATCGTGTTTAGTTCACCACTATCAGAGTCATTTTTTGGATTTAACAAAAGCGAAGAATTATTACGCTCAATTATTTCCAAAGCCCAAAACCAAATTAGAACAGACAGTATCGTAAGAAGCTGGACAACCCGCGTTTTTGACTACTCCAAAAAATATGCCGAAGACCGTTTTACTTATATGGTCATATCCACTGTTATGCTTTTGCTGCTTCTGGTGGTTTTGATCATTTTATTAATAAAAAACAATCAGACAAAAATGCTGTACAAAACAGAAGCAACTACCCTTTCTGCGATGTATCAATCTTTGCCTGACCATGTGTACTGCAAAGATATAAACAGCGTTTATACAAGAGTCAATCAAGCTTTAGAAGAATTTGTGAAGCGACCTGAATCAGAGATGATCGGTAAAACCGATTTTGATATTTTTGAAGATAAAATACAAGCTCAAGATTTTGTAGACGCAGATAAACGTGTGTTCGAAGAAAAAAAGGCGTTAAAGCAGGAAATACTGTTCCACCAATCTGATGGCTCCATAAGATTTATGGAAAATATCAAAGTTCCATTAATGCATAAAGGCTTGGTAACAGGACTACTTGGAATCTCAAGGGATGTTACGGAACACAAAATTGCAAATGAACGTTTTTTGATTATGCTAAACGCCACTCCGCTTATTTGTAATTTGTGGAGTAAAGAATATAAAGTAATTGATTGTAATGAAGAAGCCCTCAAAATGTTTGAGATGAATAAAAAAGAATATATGGACAGGTTTTTGGAACTTGCTCCTGAATTTCAACTGGATGGGCAGCGCACAACTGATAAAGCCAGAAATTTGCTGGACACAACTTTTAGGGAAGGTAAGTGTGTTTTTGAATGGATGAACCAAAAATTGGATGGCACATTGATCCCGATGGAAGTTACACTTACCCGCGTTGTGTTTGGAGGCGAGTATGTGGCTGTAGGGTATGGCCGGGATTTGCGCAAATATAAGCAACTGATGGAGGAGATCGACCATCAGAATAATTTGCTTGAATCGGTGAACCACGTATCTTCCACTTTGCTTGAGCCGAATGTAGAATTTGAGACTGCTTTGCTTGCAGCTATGGGCATGATGGCTAAAGCTGTAGAGGTTGATCGTGTGTATGTTTGGAAAAACCACAAAGAAAATGGGATACTATATGGCACTCAAGTTTACGAATGGTCAGAAAGTGTGGAATCACAACATGGCCGTAAATACACAGTAAACGTTCCATATTTTGCGGACTGGGAAAGAGATTTATCTCGTGGTAAGTGTCTTAATGGTATTGTGCGCAATATGTCTCAGGAAGAACAGGAGCGGTTCAGTCCTCAGGGCATTGTATCATTGATAAATGTACCGATTTTTTTGCAGGACGAATTATGGGGTGTTGTTGGCTTCGATGATTGCCATAAAGAACGTATATTTACAGAGAGCGAGGAATTGATCCTGCGATCTGCCAGCCGGATGATTGCCAATGCCTTGATTCGGAACGAGATGACTCAAAATATTAAGATCACTGCCATGCAGTTGGAAATAGCAGTAAAAGAAGCGAATGAAGCCAATAAAATAAAAACCAAATCCCTCAACACACTGGAGAGCATCTTAAATGGGCTTGAGGCAATGATTTATGTTTCGGTTCCAGATACAGGCGAGATACTTTTTGTAAACGACTATATGAAGCAGCATTACAATCTTGAGGGCAACTGTGTCGGGCAGATCTGCTACAAAGTTTTACAGAAAGACATGAATGAGAAATGCGACTTCTGCCCATGCTATCAGCTTGATAAAGATCCGGGCGAGACTATTGTATGGGAGGAAAAAAACACTTTAACTGGACGTTCATACCGCAATTCTGACCGGTATATAGTCTGGCCGGATGGAAGAATTGTCCATCTTCAATACTCTGTTGATATAACCGAACTTGTTGTTGCAAAAGAACTGGCAGAACAAGGCAATCGTTCAAAAAGCATTTTTCTCGCAAAGATGAGTCATGAAATACGCACGCCAATGAATGCTATTGTAGGCATGGCAGAACTTGCGTTGCGCGAAAAAAAATTTGATATTGCTCAAAGCCACATCTTCACGATCAAGCAGGCAGGCGGTAATCTTTTATCGATTATCAACGATATTCTAGATTTTTCTAAAATTGAGTCAGGACAAATGGAAATTATCCCTGATTATTATCTGTTTTCATCATTGATGAATGACGTTATAAGCATTGTAAGGATGAGGATATTGGATTCGCAGTTGCGGTTTGCTGTGAGTATAGACAATAACATTCCAAGCGAGCTATATGGAGATGAGACAAGAATCCGGCAGATACTAATTAATATTTTAAATAATGCTGTTAAATATACCTCAGACGGCTTTGTATCTTTTACGGTTATGGGAGAAATACTTGAGGACGGCATCATTAATTTAACTATTGATGTAATGGACTCAGGTAAAGGCATCAAGCAGGAAGATATGGATAAATTATTTATTGATTTTGTTAAGCTTGATGTAGCGAATAATAAAAGCATTGAAGGAACAGGGCTGGGGCTTCCCATAACCTGGAACTTGCTTAAAGCAATGGGTGGAGATATAAAGGTTTTTTCCGAATACGGAAAAGGCAGCACGTTCACCATTACGTTGCCTCAAAAGTTCCGTTCGAGCGAAAGCCTGGCAGTTGTTGAGAACCCGAATGAAAAAAGTGTAATTGTCTATGAGCGCAGGGACATATATGCTAATTCTATCGTAGTCACTGTTGATAGTTTGGGGGTGAACTGCGAACTTGCTTTAACTGAAAATGATTTTCACAAAAAACTTGCAAGCAAAACATACTCTTTTATTTTCATTGCTACTACATTGTATATGAATAACAAGAAAATTATTTCAGAGCTTGGGTCATCTTCAAAAATTGTTTTGCTTGCGGAATTCGGCGAAGCGCCATCTAATAATGGTTGGGCCATCCTTGCCATGCCAGTGCATTGTATATCTGTCGCAAATATTCTAAACGGCAAGCAGGAAGTTTATTCTTACAAGGAAAATGCATTGGTCATGGATTTTCAGGCACCGGATGCAAAAGTCCTTATTGTTGACGATATTAGAACTAATCTGAAAGTAGCTGAAGGATTGTTGTTGCCATATAATATGCAGGTTGATTTATGTAAAAGTGGGATAGAAGCGATTAAGGCAGTACGCACTAAACAATATGACTTGATTTTTATGGATCATTGGATGCCTGAAATGGATGGTGTTGAGGCTACAAAACGGATCAGGGCATTTGGTGATAGAGACGCCTATTACAAAAATGTACCAATCATTGCACTTACTGCCAATGCTGTTTCCGGTACACGAGATATGTTTATGGAAAACGGGTTTAACGGGTTTTTGGCAAAACCTGTTGATACTGTAAAGTTGAACAAGATACTGCAAGAGTGGATTCCAAAAGAAAAACAAAAAAAACCAGCGCTATTTAATGACAATGCCGACAGCTTCTTTGTAACAGAAGATAAAAAAAATGCGCCAGTGGAAATTATTGAAATCAAAGGCGTAGATGTAAATAAAGGCATTACTTTGCAAGGTGGATCAATCGATCGTTATTGGGAAATACTCGAAGTGTTTTATGAGGACGGCCTTGAAAAAGTAAGTGAACTCAAAACCTGTATGGAAGCAGAAGATATACCTTTGTACACGATCCATATCCACGCGCTTAAGAACGCCGCTGCCAATATCGGGGCTATTGAATTGTCAAATAATGCCAAGGCTTTGGAGATGGCGGGAAAACAGTCAGATTTAGGTTATATTAAAACCCATGCTTCTCAATTTTTGACAGATTTGGAATTAATTTTGGGATATGTCCATGATCGCCTTTTGACACGCAATAAAAGCAGGGAAGGAGAGAATAACTCCATTGATACTGCTGAATTGAAAACAATACTTATTGAGTTAAAAACAGCAATCGAGATGCTGGATGCTGGCATGATAAACAGCGCTATAGATGCTTTATTAAAACTAAAACTTACAGAAGATGTTAATGTTGCTGTCCGAAGTATTTCCAAGCATATATTGATTACCGAATATGATGAGGCTTTAGCACTGGCAGAGTCATTATTAAAGGAGATTGAATAATGGCGCAAGTGCGTATTGAGGAGTTTACGCGGGATAAAAAAAAATTTGTTTATATTGATTTTTCCAATATAAACACAAGTGAAGATTTTATCGAACTGATGACGCAGGCTGAGCTGGTAATTGCAAAATATCCTATGCGCTCACTTTATACGATTACCAATGTTGAAAATATCAGATTTGATACAGGCATGAAAAAACTTGCTATAAAATATTTAGAACATAATAAGCCTTATGTAAAATGCGGAGCCATTATAGGACTTGATGGTGTAAAAAAAATTATGATCTCCGCAGTGTTTAGATTAAGTGGGCGGGACAATATAACTTTTGCTTTTTCAAAAGAGCAGGCAGTCGAATTGCTGCTGAAAAAGGAATATGAAGAACTTGCCCAATGATTGCGCAGATTTCACGGATTAATAGGTTCTATTTTCATATGTAATCAGGAGATCAAATATTGTATGCAGGATAAAGTTGCAATTGTAAAATGCGCTTCTTATTCTCCTTCGGAACTTTATGACTCCATTAAAAGAGCAATCTCTCTTTCTTTGAGCAAAGAAGGGGGAAATAATTCAGCTACAATGTTTAAAGGAAAAACAGTTCTCTTAAAGCCTAATATTCTTTCAGGAGCTGCGCCTGAAAAAGCAGTAACGACCCACCCTGAATTTGTAAAGCAGTGCATTATCTGCATCAAAGAGATGGGGGCGGAAAAAGTTATTGCAGGAGATTCGCCAGGGTACCAAAGCAGTGATTATGCAGGCAGAAAATCAGGAATAATGAAAGCTGTAACAGAGGCAGGGGGAGAGTGGGAAGATTTTTCTGACAACATAGAAGTAAAGAATCCTGAAGGGCTGCTGGTAAAAAGCTTTAACCTTGCATCTGTTGTAAAAAAAGCAGATATTATTGTTTCTCTTCCCAAAATGAAGACCCATCAGCTTCTTTACTATACAGGGGGAATGAAAAATCTTTTTGGAATGGTTCCTGGTTTGCAGAAATCTGCTTTTCATCTCCGGTTTCAGGAGAGGGAACTTTTCGCGAAAATGGTTGTTGATCTTAATATTGCCCTAAAACCTGCTTTTACAATTATGGATGCTGTAACTGCAATGGAAGGCCCGGGTCCAGGCAGCGGAGACCCCAGGCATGTTGGAGTTGTTCTTGCGTCAAACAATATACTTGCGCTTGATATTGCGGCTGTAACAATTATGGGATATAATCCGGAAGAAATTCCCACTATTACAGAGGCGCTGGAGAGCAAAGAGTGGTTTAAGGAAGTTTCAAGCTTTGATGTAGTTGGTGAAAAAATTGAAGATGTAAAAATAGATGATTTTAAAAAGATAAAAATTTTAAATGATATAACGATGTTTCGCAGCAGAATGCCTTCCATACTTTACAAGGTATTAAGAAAAGCAGTTGTAAAAAAACCTGTTATAAATCACAAAAAATGTGTAAAATGCGACAACTGTATTGAAATCTGCCCGGCAAAAATAATTAGCTATTTACATAAAAAAATAATTATTGATTATAAAAAATGTATTACCTGCTATTGCTGCCATGAAGTATGCCCTGTGAAGGCTATAGATATAAAATAAATCAAGTTAAATCCTATTCCCAAACAACACTCTGTTGCGTTAAAATCTTCACCTGTGAGGAAAATAAATGACCACTTTTGATTTTGCTAAAAAGGTTTCACCTTAATGACAGACATAGAAAGATTGAAAAAAGAACTTAATCCAGAACAATATAAAACAGTTACCACAATACCAGGCCCTCTTCTTATTATCGCAGGCGCAGGATCCGGGAAAACGCGGACAATTACCTACAGAATGGCCTATATGCTTAATAAAGGGATACCACAATCTTCGATTCTTGCGCTGACTTTTACAAATAAAGCTGCAAAAGAGATGTCCGAAAGAGTAAAGAAAATTACAGGAAAAAAACTAATAAACCTTACTGTTTCTACATTTCATGCTTTTGGAGTCAAAATACTTCGCGAAGATATTGAATGTCTTGGGTTCAGGACAAATTTCAGCATTTATGATCAGGCAGATAAAATAGCTCTTATAAAAAATACTGCAAGGGAGCTAAAAATCGACCCAAATACCCTTGACCTTTATTCTCTCGCATCCATTTTTTCATTAATAAAAACAGATATTGCAAAGTGGAACAGTACAACAGAGGTTTACAAAAATATTTATGAAGAATACATAGAGCATTTACGCATTTATAATGCAGTTGATTTTGACGACCTTATTACCCTTCCTGTTAAAATTTTTAATCAATATCCAGATATTCTTGAAAAATACAGAGAACGTTATAAATATATAATGGTTGATGAATTTCAGGATACCTCAAGAGTCCAATATGACCTTGTAAAACTTCTTGCAGAAAAATCGCGCAATATTTGCGCTGTAGGCGATGATGACCAATCTATCTATTCATGGAGAGGCGCTGATTATTCAAATATATTACAGTTTGAAAAAGATTTTCCGGAAGTTGCAGAAATTAAGCTGGAGCAAAATTACAGGTCTACAGGTAATATTTTAGAGGCTGCGAACCAACTTATATCAAATAATAAAAACAGAAAAACCAAAGAGCTCTGGACAGGTATAGAAAGCGGCAATTTGATTGAAATTTATTATCCCGAGAATGAACAAAAAGAGAGTGAATTTATTGCGGACATGATAAGTTATTTAAAAAAGAAAGATAATATCCATTATCATGATTTTGGAATACTTATAAGAACAAACAGCCTTGCAGCAGCTATCGAAGATGCTCTTCTTGGCGCAGGTATTCCCTACAAAGTATCGGGCGGCACAAGTTTTTTTCAGAGGCAGGAAGTAAAAGATATTATAGCTTATTTAAGAGTTATGACAAATCCTGAAGATGATGTAAATCTTCTAAGAATCATCAATACTCCCAGAAGAGGAATGGGAAAAAAATCAATTGAATATATTAATTCAGTTGCGGAAAATAAAAAATGCTCGCTATTTTCTGCTATATGCGCGATTTGCGTTGCAGGGGATTCTGCGTTAGGCGATAAAACAAAGGCAAGTTTGCAGGAGTTCTTAAACTTGATAAATTTTTTTAAAGCAAGATTTTTGTCAGGAAAAAATATGGCAAAAACCCTTGAGGAGTTTGTTAGTAACATTGATTACTGGGGATTTCTTGTAAATGAATATCAGAAAAACGAAAAACTCGCAAAATGGAAATATAAGAATGTTCAGATATTTACAGACCTTCTGGCAAGATGGGAGACAGACCCGGATAATATCAAGCCAGACATATATCAATATTTAAACAGAATAACTATTATAACGCGTGATGATATTGAAGATAATGAAGATGGCAAAGTAAATCTTATGACTATTCACGCAGCAAAAGGTCTTGAATTTGATATTGTTTTTCTCGCGGGTGTAGAAGATACTATTATTCCCCATGCGCGCGCTATTGAGGAAAATGAAACCAATATAGAGGAAGAGAGAAGGCTTTTTTATGTTGCAATAACAAGGGCTAAAAACAAACTCTATATTACAGCATGCAAACAGAGAAGATATCTGAAAGATACAATAGAACCAAAACCCTCAAGATTTCTTGTTGAACTTCCACAAAGTTTGTTAAAAAATTGCGAAGAAAAATCTGTAGATGATAAAGAAAAATTAATGAAAATGTTTGAGGGAATTAATGCAATTTTTAAAAAATAAATTGCAGGGCATTAATATTTGGAGAAAAAATGCAGAAAAAAAGTGAAAACAATGTTGCGATAAAAAGAAAATATCCTGAACCAGTAATTTTGATTATTGTAAAAGATAAACATGGCAAATATAATCCTGTGCCTTGCAGCTGGGCAATGGTAGCATCTGGTGAGCCTCTTATGTTTGCTTTTGCCCTTGCCACTAAACGTTATTCGCTAGAGGCTATAAGAAGAGCCGGCGAATTTGTTATTTCATTTCCTTCTGAGTCAATGGCCGATGAAGTAGCTTATTACGGTTCCTGCTCCGGAGACAATACAGATAAATTCAAAGAAAAGCCTGTTCCAACAGAAAAAGCAGAATCAATAGATTGCCTTATTTTAAAAGATAGTGTGGCTAATTTTGAATGCGTGCTTGATTGTGAATATGCGGCTGGTGACCATATAATTATTACTGCAAGAGTTCTAAAGGCATGGGAAAATAAAGAGAGCGACCTTAAAAGGCTATTTAATGTAGGTTCTGGCCGCAAACTTTCCGGTGTGACAGAAAAAAAATAGATTACCCGGGCATTGTCTCTTTTTCGATTTTTTCAAGATATTTTACAGCTTCAAAATAATTATCCCCGCACATCTCTTTTGAGGGAATAAGCGATGTGCAAACCCTGGGACGCCCCTTTTTTCCAAAAAGGAGACATAGGTTGTTATTATCCAGATTTATGCATCTTACCCCAGCAGGTTTGCCATTTTCCATTCCCGGAATCGGCGAAGATATTGAAATAGCTATACAACAAGCTCCACAGCCAGGTCTGCAATTAAATTTATCAGCCATGCTCGTTTATAGCATAAATATAGATAAAAATCTCTATACGATATTTATAAATAGAGATCAAAAAAGGTTGACAATCATTGTTATATGAATAAATTTATATACATATTAAATGAAGTAATGAATTAAAATTATAGGCCCGTGGTTAAGGATTATTATGAATACTATACTGGTTCTTGAGAACCCTTCCAGTTGGAAGTTGAATATTCCGGGTGTGGATATTGTCAAAGCTAACGATTATGTAACTAATGAATCATTCAGTTACCTTAAAAATGTAAAAGTGCTTAATTTATGCAGGTCTTATAAATATCAGACAATAGGATATTATGTATCTCTTATTGCTGCTGCAAGAGGACATTATCCAATCCCCTCTGTAAAAGCAACCCAGGATCTAAAACAGAGCCTTATAATCAAACGGGCATCACATGATCTTCACACCCAGATACAAAAAAGCCTTGCACATGTTCAGGGTGAAAATTATGAATTAAATATCTATTTTGGGAGAAATGCCAGCAATACCCATAACAGGCTCTCTAACATGATTTATAATGTTTTCCCTTTGCCGTTTTTTAATGCAAGCTTTCTTAAAGTTAAAAACAGGTGGCAGCTTGATTCAATAAGTCTTATTACAATAAAAGATATCCCCGAAAACCATATTGATTTTGCTGTTCAAAGAATGATTGATTATGTAGGGAGAAAATCTGCGAAAAATCAAAAAGATTCCACTCTTTATAAGTATGAAATGGCAATTTTAAGAACAGATACTGAAACAAATTCCCCATCAGATAAAGAAGCTATTATCAAATTAATGAAATCTGCTGATAAAAATAGAGTAGGGATTGAAATTATAACAAATAATGATATTGCTCAGCTTGACAGATTTGATGCTCTTTTTATAAGAGATGCCACAGCTGTAAACCACTACACATATAGATTTGCCCGCAGAGCTGAATCTTCTGGTCTTGTTGTTATTGATGACCCAATATCTATCTTGCGCTGTACAAATAAAATATATCTTACAGAAGTTCTTAATAAGAATAAAATACCAATTCCGCCTACTGTAATAATAAGTCAGAATAATATCGAAAAAGTGGAAAAAGAGATAGGATTTCCTTGTGTTCTAAAAATACCCGACAGTTCTTTTTCCCAGGGTGTTTTTAAATATGAAACAAAACAAGAGTTCGAAAACGCTCTTTCAGGCCTTTTTAAAAAATCAGCCCTTCTTTTGGCACAGGCATTTACTCCCACAGATTTTGACTGGCGCGTATGTATCCTTAATGATCAGCCTCTTTTTGTTTGCAGATATCATATGGCAAGGGAGCACTGGCAAATATATAACCATGCAAGTAAAGGGACAGCTGATGAATCAGGCCTTGTTGATACTCTTACAGTCGCTGAAACGCCAAAAAAAGTTATTGACATTGCTCGTAAGGCTACAGGCCTAATAGGGCGTGGATTATACGGGGTTGATATTAAAGTAATTGATGGAAAACCACAAGTTATAGAAATAAATGATAATCCAAGCATAGAGGCGGGAATCGAAGATAGAGTTCTTGGTGATAAACTTTATGATGCAATAGTCAAAGAATTTATACGCCGGCTTGATAATTTTCATGGGAAAAACAATGGAAAAAGTAATAAAAATAATTTTGCTTGTTAAAAATATTTTTATTAAAATTTTTGTTGAATAAAATTATTATTTTTTATATACTTCATTTCACAATAAAAAAAGCCTGCTCATGATGTTGTAGGTACATAACGTATGCACATAACGTAAGTACATTATATTATGCACATTTGTGTATACATAATGTATCAAAATTTTCCCTCACCCCTCTATAATGTATACATATTATGGGCAGGCAATTTTAAAATATTTAATTTTTTTGCAGTTAGGTCTTTTCTTTATCTAAATAAAGAAGTATTTTATAGTATAAGAGGGGGATACAAATGAAAGTTTTAATGCTGGGCTGGGAGCTTCCGCCTGTCATTAGCGGTGGTCTTGGCACAGCGTGTAAAGGTATTGCAGATAGCCTCGCCAAAAACAATATTGACCTTATATTTGTTATACCTACTGGTAGGGGAGGAGAGTCTGCTCTTGATAGCAGAATAAGAGTAATTTGTGCAGACAAATATACTCCTATAGAAAAGTATCTTAAAAATTTTAATGAAAAATATTCTGAAGAATTTAAATCCATCAATTTTAGTGATTTTTCACCATATCATACTTCTTATGAAGGCTTATCACACGAAACAGTTGAACAAAATATTATAGAGAAAATATCTTCGCAGAAAGAGTACAGTATCCTCAATTTTGAAGGCAATTATGGAAGAAATCTCTTTGAAGAGGTTATGAAATATCGTTATATTGGGAAAGCCCTTGGTGAGAATGAATCTTTTGAAGTGATCCATGCGCATGACTGGATGACCTATCCTGCAGCAATATGCGCAAAAGAAGCAAGTGGAAAACCCCTTGTTGTGCATGTCCATTCAACTGAATATGACCGTTCGTGGTCAAACCCAAGTAAAGGTATTATTGATATTGAACGAGAAGGGTTTGATAAAGCGGATAAAATAATTGCCGTAAGTTATTATACAAAAAATATAATCGTGAGTGAATACGGGATAAACCCCGATAAAATAGATGTTGTTTACAATGCAGTAAATAAAAATACCCAATTTTTGAGGTATCAAATCAGAAAAAGTTTTGATGATAAAATAGTTCTTTTTTTGGGCAGGATTACGCAACAAAAAGGGCCTGAATATTTTCTTGAAGCAGCAGTAAAAATTTTAAATAGAATGGATAATGTAAGGTTTGTTATGAGTGGAAGTGGGGATATGTTCCCTAAAATCGTTTCCAAAATGGCAGAATATGATATTGCAGACAAGTTCCATTTTACCGGGTTTTTGAGCGACACCATGGTAGAAAAAATTTTTGCAATGAGCGACATATACGTTATGCCTTCTGTTTCAGAACCCTTTGGAATATCTCCGTTTGAGGCTCTTTTATATGATATCCCTATAGTAATTTCAAAACAGTCTGGCGCTTCGGAAATACTTGGAAATGCGCCTAAAGTAGATTTTGACAATACAGATGAACTTGCGGCTGTTATTATAAATTTGCTTGAAGATGATATGCTCAGAGAGGCAGTAGTCAGCCAGTGTAAAGAAGATATGCAAAATATAAGCTGGGCAAATTCTGCAGCGAGAATAATAGAAATTTATAACAGACTTGCCATAATATAACCTGTTGCAATAGCGTATGGCGTCATTATGCTTTTACTTCCAGATCCATCAACCGTTCCGGCTCAAGACAAAATATAGTTTTTTTGAAATAGGAAACAACCACATATATGAAGATGATTCCCTTAACAAGAGCATCTTTAACAAAGTAAGTAAAAATTGTTATATCCCCGCAACAAAACTGATACTTGACCTTGTTGAAAAATTTAAAGGCAAATTTAGAGTAAGTTTTTCAATATCAGGAGCAGCTCTGGAGCAATTTCAGCAGTTTGACCCATCAGTACTGGATCTGTTTAAAAATCTTTATCAAAGCGGATGTGCTGAATTTCTTGCAGAAACCTATTACCATTCACTTGCATTTTTGTTCTCGCCTGAAGAATTCAGGCACCAGGCAGAAAAGCATAAAAAAACAATAACAGAACTTTTTGGTGAGAATCCTGTGACATTCAGAAACACAGAGCTTGTTTATAGCAATGCTATAGCTCTGGAAGCGAAAAATATGGGGTTTAAAAATATACTTGCAGAAGGGGCGGACAAAATCCTAAGACAGTTATCTGCAGATGGTAACACATCTGACAACCATAGCTTTCCCTATAAGCTTTATTGCCCCAAAGGGCTGCCTGATATGAACCTTCTCCTGAGGAATTACAGGTTTTCTGATGATATTGCATTCAGGTTTTCTGAAAAAAAATGGAAAGAATATCCATTAACTGCGGAAAAGTATACAAAATGGCTCTCTGATGCGCTCTCCATAACTCAAAGGGAAATTATTAATTTATTTATGGATTATGAAACATTCGGAGAACACCATTCCAGCGAAACAGGCATATTAAAATTTCTTGAAGATTTTGTATCTGCAGTTATCAATGAAACAGATTTGGAATTTATTATGCCAAAGGAAGTTTCCCAAAAACATAAACAATCCGGAGAAATAGATGTGCCTGATAATATTTCATGGGCAGATAAAGAAAGAGACCTTTCAGCCTGGGCCGGAAATTCAATGCAAAAATCTGCCCTTAATATGATTTATAAAATCGAAAAAAATATAAAAAAACTGGATGATAAAGATATAACGCACCTTTGGAGAAGGCTCCAGACATCCGACCATTTTTACTATATGTCTACAAAAGGTTTTCAGGATGGAGATGTGCATAAGTATTTTAATTACTTTACGACTCCATACGATGCATATATTGTTTATTGTAATGTAGTAAATGATCTTTCCGAGTTAATAAAAAAAAGGTCCTTGTCGCCTTAATAAATATAAAGTGATCCCCAAAAAATCAGGCTTTTTGTCCGGCTTTTAGGAATCACTTCAATACTGCTTTCGCTGGTGCAGGATCTGCATCATTATATTTATTACATTGCAAAATTATCAAAATAACCCTGAATTAGAACAATAGGCGTCCCTTTATCGCCCGACCCGCTTACAAGATCACAGAGGCTGCCAAGTAGGTCTGTAAACATCCTCGGCGTAGTACCCTCAGCCTCCATTTTACCCAGTTGGTCACGTCCGGTTTTTTTCGCGTGTATGGCCTCTTTGATTGCCTTGTTGGCATCATCCCTGGAAAGGGTGGCAAAATTATTATCTGCAAGGAGTTTCAATTTTATCTCATTTGGGGTTCCTGCCAAACCCGAAGTATATGCCGGAGATATTACTGGATCTGCCAGTTCCCAAATACCGCCCACAGGATCCTTGAATCCGCCGTCACCGTATACAAGCACTTCCACAGTCTTGCCGGTGAGTTTCTTAAGCGCCTGCTGCATTTTTTGGATAAAAACATCACATTCTCTGGGGAATAGCTTTACCCGTTCTTCTGTGGCCTTGTTTGAGCCAAGCAAGCCGTATTGCTTGTTGTAGCCGCTTCCATTTACAGGCTCTGTCAGAAGTTCATCAAGCCCAATAACCTTTTTTGCTCCAGCAGCTAATAGCACCCTTTTAGTCCTGGCTCTTGAATGGATATCAGCGGCAATGACCTGATCTGTGTGTTTTAATATGCGCTTAGGGTCAGAACAAAAAATTATGTCTATATTATCACCAAAAGATTTATAATAAGCAACGTAATCAACGCCAGTGAACCTGTGTTTTTTATCATAACCAAAAAGACGGCGATACTCAGCCTCGTCCAGGCAGTCTGAATACGGATTGAGGTTTTTATCATCCATATCTTCCCATGTTATAAGTTGATTCCCAACTTCATCGGCAGGGTAGCTTAATTGAATAGTTATTTTTTCTGCGCCCCGGGCAATACCCTTTAGAAGCATGGCAAAGCGGTTCCTGCTCATGATCGGAAACACAACGCCAATATGGCCGCCCTGAAACTTGGCTCGAACATCAGCAGCGATTTGGTCAATGGTTGCATAATTACCCTGGGAGCGCGCTACAACAGCTTCGGTAATTCCCAGAATATCACCATCATTAATAACTATACTTTCATACTCTATCGCATCTTTTACAGATTGACAGACAATGGCCACAAGATCATCAGATTCGCGAATAATTGGTGTTCTAAGGCCAAACGTTTTTGTTCCAACAACTCTCATTTTTGTATTTTAACACAGAAGAGAAAAAAAGAGCAAGATTATCTTGATTTTTTCGAAAACCCTGTCATTCAGGCGTGGAATATGTCTATATTTTAATTACTTTAGTATGTACTTTTGCGTAAATCGCTATTTTATTACCTCTATTTTGTTTATTACCCTATTACCTTCGTTTACTATTTTTGTTTTAGTAACAGTCATATTTTCTTTTTCTAATTCTAAAAGACATTCTTTAATTAATTTTATTCTTTTATCATTCTTGAATTTACGCTTTTTTTTGGCTTTTGAAATAATACTATCAATAACATCATTTAGTAATATTGGCTTATTATCATTATAGTCAAGACAACAATTATAATAAAAAGGGGAGTTATCCTGAGGTATATAATTGTCATTATGAAAACGGCCGCCATTAAAAATTTTGTGGAAGTGCCCATGTAAATTTACATATTCAGCATTAATAATATCATACGGTTTATGTGATAATAATAGAATGTTATTGATAATTAAGGGATTGGCAAATACAGGATAAATTCCAGCAATTTGCGGTTCTCCGGCTGCATCATAGTCTTTGGATATTAGTTCAAGTTCATGATTGCCAAGTATTAAAATCTTTTTCCCATTCAGCTTGTGCCAAAAATACCTGTAAACATCCCAATAGAATGCGTGGTATGTTTTTACAAAATCTCCCAAAATCCATACTATGTCGTTACTGGAGGTTATTTCCTTATTCCAGTTATTTATTTTTTCGTTATCATCAATTGTATAGTCATTGTAGTATTCTTCATTTATATATTTGTTTGTAAATTCTTTTTTTTTGAATACATCATGTTTATGCATTTGCTTAAATCTTGGCCTTAAATATTCTTTGCCATAGAAATGATTATCGGAAATAACGTACATTTTTGCCATAAAAATACTTCTCTTATCTATAGATTAATTTATAAATAATTGTATTTTGTCAATATTAACGTTGGTTTTTTTAAATTTATTGCGTTTAACGGTTAAAAAATACGCTCCGGGGAGCGGCGTTACTGCCGGAGCGCGTTATTTGTATGAACAATGGTTGTCGTTATTCCATTGCAAAAGTGTCTAGAAATTCAAAATAGAGGTCATGTCGGGTATCGAAGACAAAAGAGGTATTGTTTCTATGCTTCTTGCCCCAAGTTTTACAAGCTCATACCTTACTTTTGCCAAAGGCATCTCTATATTGTCTGTCGCTACCTGAATAGTGTATTGCGCGTATTTTGATCCTGGAATAATGGTTGGCTCATCTGCATATAGATTATGTTTTGAAAGAAACTCTTCAACAACCCCTTTTCTCTCTGACGGCATATTAAATATAAGCAATACTTTGCTTTCAGCATGGAGCGAACCATGAAGATTTATGATAAACATCTCCAGCAGCTCTTTTTTTATTTTATTGTCTAAAATCGTTTGATTGATCCATATCCCTGTTTCAGAAACAAACACTTCATCTATTATTTTAAGGCCGTAACTTTTTAGCGCGCTGCCTGATTGCGTTATCTCAAGTCCTATATCTGCGCTCATATTGGTTATTTTCGCTTCTGTTTTCCCCCAGGTCTCATATATCAGGATGCCTTTTTCTATTTTGGAAGGAGTTTTATACTTTTGCACAGACCATGTTGTTGCAAAATCATCAAGTCCAGCAGATATCATTTTATTTTTGATCCAGTTAAGCGACATATACGGAAGCTCTGAAACTACAGTAATTATTTTTTTATCTTTAAAATGATTTTTTAAAAAATTCTCTACATTATTTTCTTTAGTAGCTCCGTCAACAATACCTACAAGGCGGACATTCCCTCTTTTTAGAGAAAGAATTTTTTTAAGGCTGATATCAATATTATACTCTATTTTTAGTTCGAGTTTTCTTTCTTCTATCCAGTCATCTCCTGCGATAGCAACATCAAGTTCATTAAGTGAAAGTTGAGTCCCAAACTCCTGTGGCCTCCCATCCCATCCCAAAAGGAATTTTACTGCTGGAAAAGAAGTTGGCCCCCCTGTTTCGTAACCTTTTGTTGTAAACCCTGAGTTTTCAAGAAATTTCACAAGATTTCCGCCCCGCGTTGTATTTGCCAGCGAACCAGCAGGCATACCAATAATAAGCTTGTTATCCATAATCGTTATTCCTCTATAAATTCCAATTTATTGTTATTTATTTTTCTGTAATAGCAGCCTGTATAGGGCATATTATTTTTCTTTTTAGCATGGCATGCTCCTTTTCCTTCAGGTTTTACCAGAAAAAGAAGAGAGTTTTGTTCACAATTTACTCTTACTTCTACTATTTTGAGCATATCTCCGGAAGTTTTCCCTTTTTTCCAAAGCTCATTTCTGCTTCTGCTCCAGTAAGTTGCATAGCCGCTTCTTGTTGTTTCTTCAAATGCCTCAAGATTCACAAAAGAGAGTATAAGGACCTCTTTGGTTTCTGCATCCTGAGTTACAACAGGCAACAGGTTTTTCCCATCTTTCCCAAAATCAAGTAAAAGCTCATTTGTATATTCTTTGCTCATGGTCCACCCTAAAGTTTTATGCTACAATTATTAAAGGATGCTAACACTCTTTTTAAATTTCTTCAAGTTTAGTTCTGTTTTTTTATAATAGACTGGCGTTATTAGTCTATTCCTGATATAATATCGAAAATAAAATAGTAATATGAAGGTAAGAACATGAAGCAAGAAGAAATTTTTTATAATACAGGTATAATACCTGTAATTAAAATCGACAAAGCAGAAAAAGCTGTTCCTCTTGCCGAGGCGCTTTTAAAAGCAGGAATTCCAATAGCAGAAATTACGTTCAGATCAGATGCTGCTGAAAAAGGGATTTCACTTCTTAAGAAAAATGTAAGCGAAATTCTTGTTGGCGCAGGAACTGTTTTAACGCCAGATCAACTTGATAGAGCAGTTGGAGCAGGTGCTGATTTTATTGTTACACCCGGGTATAACCCCGATATTGTAGAAAAAGCGCTAGCCTTAAATAAATTGATATATCCTGGTGTGAACAGCCCTTCACAGGTTGAAGTGGCTCTTTCCAAAGGGCTTAAAATACTTAAATTTTTTCCTGCAGAAGTTTCAGGCGGGATAGCAATGATGAAAGCATTGCAGCCTGTTTATAATGTGCAGTTTATACCTACCGGAGGGATAAGTGCGGGTAACATAATTAAGTATCTTGAATGCAAGAATGTTCTTGCCTGCGGCGGAACCTGGATGGTAAGCGCTGAACTTATTGAAAATGAAAAATATGATGAGATATACAGGCTTTCAAAAGAAGCTGTTGATATAATATCCCAGTTGCGAAGTGGGAAATAGGAGTTATTATGAAGGTAATTACTTTTGGAGAAATAATGCTGCGGCTTAAATCACCTGGTTTTGAAAGATTTTTGCAGTCCCCTATGCTTGAAGCTACATTTGGAGGTGGCGAAGCAAATGTTGCAGTTTCACTCGCGTATCTTGGAATAAATTCTTCTTATGTAACAGCTGTTCCGGATAATCCAATAGGCAAGGCTTGTCTTGGGGAGCTTAACAGGCATGGTGTTGATACTTCTCTGGTTATAAAAACAGGCAAAAGACTTGGAGCATATTATCTTGAGCAGGGAGCGTGCCAGAGATCTTCTGTTGTAATATATGACAGGGAACATTCATCTGTTTCCGAAGCGCCTGCAGATCAATATGATTGGGAAAAAATATTTACTGGCGCTTCTTGGTTCCATATAACTGGAATTACTCCCGCAATATCTGCCAATGCAGCGGATGTAACTATTGCTGCTGTTTCTTTTGCAAAAAAGAAAGGTGTGCAGGTTTCGTGTGACCTTAATTACAGGGGTAAACTCTGGAAATATGGCAAAAAAGCTCCGGAAGTTATGGGCGAAGTTATGCGGTATGTAGATATTGTAATAGGTAACGAAGAAGATTGCCAGAAATCTTTGGGAATAGAAACTAAAATATCAACAGATAATGCAGGCTTCGGAGAAGAAGCTTATAAAGAAATAACAGAAAAAGTTCTTTCCGCATACCCTAATTTGAAAAAAGTGGCAGTAACGCTAAGGCAAAGCAATTCCGCAGACACTAATGGTTGGTCTGCTGTTGTAAATAATAGAAAAGAATATTTAACATCAATACGTTATGATATTAATGATATTGTAGACAGAATAGGGAGTGGCGATGCTTTTGCTGCAGGGCTGATTTACGGTTTCAATAAATATGGTACTGATAAAGAAGCGCTTGATTTTGCTGTTGCAGCATCCTGCTTAAAACATTCTGTTCCCGGAGATCTTCCTCTTGTTACCGAGGCTGAAGTATTGGGTCTTCTTAAATCCGGCGGAAGCGGCAGGGTGCAGAGATAAATATAGTCTCTTCCCAGCTGAAGTTCGTTAGCTAAAGATCCGCGAAAATCAGCGGGTCTTTAGTCATAATTAGTCATAAGCCAGCACTTATGATAACTTTCTCTCTATAATCCCCATTAAATTATATACAAGCCTTGCGGCAGCAAATTCTGAAGCATGAAGAGCCTCTTGCGGAGCAAGCTCAACAACATCAAAGCCTATTATCTTTCTTTGCGCTGCAACAGATTCTATAATAGACAAAACCTGATACCAGCCAAGGCCACCAGGTTCCGGAGTGCCTGTTGCAGGAAAAACAGAAATATCAAAACCATCTACATCTATTGTTACATAAATATTTTCCGGAAAATCATCCGGCAGTTTTATTTTGTTGATATTTTCTGTAACTGCCTGATACGCATCAATATAATTTATTTTATTATTTTTGCGAAAATCAAGCTCCTCAAGAGAGATGCTCCTTACGCCAATCTGGAAAACCGGAAACCCTAGATCAAATGCGCGGCGCATAACGCACGCATGACTTAGCTTATTCCCGTCATATTCGTCGCGCAGGTCTCCGTGCGCGTCAAACTGGATTATCCCTGTTTTCCCTTTATATGGCGATTTGCTGCTGTTGATTGCTCTGAATGCGCCTAAAGAAACCGTATGTTCTCCACCAAGCACTATTGGTATATGTTTTTCCAAAATAGAATCAAGAACTTCTTTTTCTATTAACCCAAGCAGTTCTTCTGCGCAGCTGCCAGCTTTTTTCCCGTCAAGACCAAGACCCAAATGTTTTGTATATATTCCCCTTTCCCCGGGAATTGAAAATCCATCCCATTTTTCAAGTTGCTGCGATGCTTCTATTATTGCGTCCGGGGCCTTTGCAGTCCCTTTTCCGTAAGAGACACTTTCTTCAAGAGGCGCGGGAATAATATGAAATAGCGCCTTATCAGCATCAAATGAAAATTCCGAACCCATAAACTGCTGCATCAGGACAATCTTCCCTTAAAATCATTATATCCAAATTTTCGTATAACTGTATATTCCCCGTTTTTTGCTTTTGCCGCAACAAGAGCAGGCAGGGGGACACCATTAAAAGTTGTAGTTTTTACCATTGAATAGTGCGCCATATCTGTAAAGACAAGCCTGTCCCCCGGCTTTAGTTCTTTGTCAAAAGAATATCTGCCAATAATATCTCCAGCCAGGCACGAGCACCCGCCAACAGTATATGTATATTTTTTTTTATCAGGCAATCCTGTGCCTATTATCATTGGCCTGTAAGGCATTTCCAGGACATCGGGCATATGTGTTGATGCAGAAGCATCCAGTATTGCGATATGATCAACGTTATGTACGATATCAATAACTGTTGCGACAAAAACCCCTGTGTTAAGGGCAATAGCTTCTCCTGGCTCAAGAAAAACTTCTATATTATTGTAACGCTTTCTAAAATCTGTAATTATTTTACATAAAAGCTCTATGTCGTAATCATCTCTGGTAATATGGTGCCCGCCGCCAAAATTAACCCACTTTATTCTGCTGAAGAACTTGCTGAACTGCTTTTCTGTGGCTGCTAACGTGCGCTCAAGAGAGTCGGAATTTTTTTCACATAATGTGTGAAAATGTATCCCGGAGATATTGTCGAGCTGCTCTTCTTCAAAATTCTGGATTGTTACTCCAAGCCTTGACCCTTTTCTGCATGGATCATAAATCGATACTTCTGTTTCACTATGCTGCGGGTTTATCCTTATTCCAACACTTATATCTTTGTTCTTTTTTTTGATCACAGGGAGAAATTTTTTAAGCTGAACAAAAGAGTTAAACACAATATGATCAGATATATCTGCGATTTCTTCAAATTCATCTTCCTTAAAAGCAGGGCAGTATGTGTGTACCTCTTTCCCAAATTCTTCTCTTCCAAGTTTTGCCTCATGCAATCCACTCGCGCAAACTCCTGCAAGATACTTCCTTATTAGCGGGTAAAAGTGAAACATGGCAAAACCTTTTTGCGCGAGAAGTATTTTACACCCGGTTCTTTTTTGAATAGAGTCAAGAATTTTGAGATTTGTCTCAAGATCATCACTGTCCACAACAAACGATGGTGATGGACATTTGTGAGGATCTATCCTGTTATAAATACTTCTTTCCACGGCAAGCCATACTTGTTAAGATCTTCCATGAATGGATCGGGATCAAACTGTTCCATGTTAAAAACCCCTGCTTTTTTCCATTTTCCTGTAAGCATCATTTTTGCCCCTATCATTGCAGGAACACCAGTTGTGTAAGATATAGCCTGTGATTGCACTTCTTTGTAAGCTTCCTCATGGTCGCAAATATTATAAATAAAATATTCTTTTTCTTTTCTGTTTTTTATCCCTTTTATCAGACACCCTATACAAGTTCGCCCTTTTGTAAGAGGGCCAAGCGATGCAGGGTCTGGAAGAAGAGCTTTAAGAAACTGAAGCGGAATAACTTCTTGCCCTTTATACATAACAGGGTCGATCCTTGTCATTCCAACATTTTCAAGAACTTTAAGGTGATTAAGATAATTATCTGAAAAAGTCATCCAGAATCTTGCTCTTTTGATCGTTGGTATATGTTTTACAAGAGATTCAAGTTCCTCATGATACATGAGATATATCTTCATTGGACCTATCCCTTCCGGAAACTCATATACCTCGTTTATTGAAAGGGGCTCTGTCTCTTTCCACTCACCGTTTTCATAATATTTTCCAACAGCAGAAACTTCTCTTATATTTATCTCTGGATTAAAATTAGTAGCAAAAGGCTGACCATGATTTCCAGCATTGCAATCAATAATATCAAGCTCATGGATTTCATCAAAATGATGTTTGAGAGCATAAGCTGTGAACACATTTGTAACGCCTGGGTCAAAGCCGCTTCCAAGAAGAGCCATTAGCCCTTTTTCCTTGAATTTATCCATATAATCCCACTGCCATTTATAGCAAAATTTCGCTTCATGTTTTGGCTCATAGTTTGCTGTATCCAGATAGTTTATCCCTGTTTCAAGACAAGCATCCATGATTGTAAGATCCTGATACGGGAGCGCCACATTTATTATCATAGCTGGTTTATGTTTTTTTATAAGAGCTACAAGCTGAGGCACATCTTCTGCATCTACCTGTGCTGTTGTTATAGGGCGGTTGATTTGTGAAGCTATTTTTTTACATTTTTCTTCGGTCCTGCTGGCAAGAACTATTTCTGTAAAAACCTCTGGAAGCTGTGCGCATTTGTGAGCAACAACCTGTCCCACGCCTCCGGCGCCTATTATAAGAACTTTTGACATCTGCTACTCCTTAAAATAAAAATGTAATAATGGATGTTCTGTATTAAATGTATATACAAACATACGCTTTAGTTATATGTTTATCTTGCATTATATCAGAGTAAAGTCCTTATTTTCAAGAATAAATTAACTACAGAATAAATTTTAAGGTATTTTGGAGAGGGCTGATGGCTTTGCACTACCCATTTACAAGCCATTCCAACATATTGAAATAAATTGAAAGCTTTGAATTCTCTTATAAGTTTATATCACCATCACTAAAGAGGAGTAATTTGCGAGGATTGGGTCGCCTGTTATCAAGCGCATGGGGCAGGTAATGGCCTGAGTCAGAATCATGTGGTCAAATGGGTCTTTATGTAAATATGGTAATTTAAGGTATGCTTTTGCATGATCGCTGGTTATGGGGAGTTCGTTAAATGCGTGTTGCTTAACAAAAAAATGGAGTTCTTCTATATTTATATTTAATTTACCTATTCGCATTTTTATAAGTATTTCCCAAAATGAAACTGCACTGTAATAAATATCTGAATCTTCAGATGAAATGATTTTTTTTATAGAATTAATTCGTTTTGAGTCCTCAAAATACCATAACAGAACATTTGTATCTAAAAGAAATTTTATCATTTTTTTATAAACTCCTCCCAATCTTCGTCACTGTAAAATAAATCGATTATTTCATCTGGAAGCGGATCATCCCAGCCTTCAGGAAGTTCCATTTGGCCTTTCATGCAGCCACAGGCTGCTGCCCGAAGCTCTGCGTTGATTTTTCTTTGATTAGCAGTTGTAAGCACCACCTCTGGCTTGCCATAAGCGCCAATGTAGATTGTTTCGCCTGCTGCTGCTCTTTTAATTAGCTTTGACAGATTAGTCTTGGCTTCGTGTATAGAGATTGTTTTTATTGTATAAGCTGCCTTGGGTTCTCCGGCAATAAATTCATCATCTTTCATGTAATAAGTTTAGTCCAGACTGGACTAAGTTGTCAATAAAAATCATGCAAAACTTGCCATTCAAGGGAAACATCCCTCAACCTCAATTATTTTACTGTTTTTACCTTATTCTATTGTGCATTTTGCCTTTTTTAAATATCATTCCTTGAATTTGGGTACTGACTTTCATCAGTATGACAAGGCAATTATGGAGAAAATAAGATAGAAAATGAAAAAAAGAACAGCAGGAATAAATAACTGGAGTATAAAGAATTCTATCGAGATGTATGGTATTGAGAACTGGGGCGGAGGATTCTTTAACATAAATAAAGATGGAGAAGTTACAGTTTCACTTAGAAGAGGGGATTCTTTAGAGCCTGTGAGTCTTTACCAAATCGTAAAAGGGCTTGAAGAAAGAGGCATTACTATGCCAATTCTTATGCATTTTCCGGATCTTATTTTTACCCGTATAGACAGAATAAACAGAAGCTTTAACAAGGCAATGAAAGAGTGTGGTTATACCGGGTTTTACAGGGGCGCTTATCCTATAAAAGTTAATCAGCAGCAGCATGTTGTTGAAGAGATGGTAAGATACGGAGTTCGTTATAACTACGGACTTGAAGCTGGAAGCAAACCTGAGCTTATGATAGCTATTGCGTCAATAAAATCAAAAGAGCCTCTTATAATTTGCAATGGATATAAAGATGAAGAATTTATAGACCTTGCTCTTTATGGGACAAAACTTGGGCTTAATATTTTCCTAGTTATTGAAAGGCCAAACGAAGCTAATACGATTATTTCAAGAGCAAGGAAAATCGGAGTAAAGCCAAATATTGGGATAAGAGCAAAACTTTCCTCCTCTGTTGGCGGAAAATGGGCAGAATCTGCTGGAGACCATTCAGTGTTTGGGCTTACTGCTTCTCAAATAATCAGTGTTATAGACCTCCTAAGAGAAGAACAAATGATGGAGTGCTTAAGATTCCTCCATTATCATATGGGCTCGCAGATTCCGGATATTCGGGACATAAGAGAAGCAGCAGGTGAAGCTGCAAGAATATATATAAGTATGGCAAGTGAAGGCGCTCCTATGGAGTATTTGGATATAGGTGGTGGTCTTGCGGTTGATTATGATGGTTCAAGGACTATTTTTGAAAGCAGTAAAAACTATTCTATGGAAGAGTATTGTAGAACCGTAATCGATCTTTTAAAAGAGGCATTTGACGATGCCAGTGTTAAGCATCCAAATATTGTGTCAGAATCAGGGCGCGCTGTTACTGCATATTCATCTATGCTTGTTTTTAATATTCTTGATGTAAACAGTCTTATACCGGAAAATGGACCTCCGGATGTTCCTGAGAATTCGCATGAAAATATTTTTAATCTAAAAGAAATATTGGATATAATGAATATAAAAAATATTCAGGAACATTACCACGATGCTATTTTCTATAGAGATGAGCTTCGCAAGCTTTTTCAGCTTGGAAAAGTAACCTTACGGGAAAGAGCAATTGCCGAAGAGTTGTTCTGGGGAGTTATTAAAAAAATCTCTGTTCTTGCAGAAGGTCTTAAATATGTTCCCGAAGAAATGAAAATGCTCGAATCAGTTATGGCGGATATCTACTATGGCAATTTTAGCCTTTTTCAATCGCTGCCTGATTGTTGGGCTATTGACCAGCTTTTTCCTGTTATGCCGCTTCACAAACTTGCTGAGCAGCCCACAAATCATGCTATAATTGCTGATACCACCTGCGACTGTGATGGTAAAATAGATAAATTTATTGGCCTCTATGATATAAAAAGGAGCATAATGCTTCATCCATTAAAGAAAGACGAAGAATATCTGTTAGGGGTTTTCCTTGTAGGAGCTTACCAGGAAACATTGGGGGATCTTCACAATCTTTTTGGAGATACTCATGTGATTGGCATTGTATTGGATGAAGATGGAGAAATAGAGCTTACAAGAGAAATAAGCGGAGACTCTGTTTCTGATGTATTAAGTTATGTTGAATATGACCCTCAGTCTTTGCTTGAGCAGATAAGAACTCTCGCGGAATTAGGTGTAAAAGAGAAAAGAGTTACCGCAAAACAAAGAAAAGAGATAATGTCTGCTTTTGAAGAAGGGATGAGGGGATACACTTACTTTGAACTTTAAATAGAATTTAAGGTATCACCGAAGTGCAAAGGTGATACCTTAAAACTTTACTTCCTGCCCATTTTTATAGGTACTGATTTTAAACGCCATATATTTTTATTATATTCCGCTATGGTTCTGTCGCTTGAAAATTTTCCAGATCCAGCAACATTGAAAATCGATTTTTTTGTCCATATTTTTTTATCGGAAAACTCTTTCTCAACTTGTCGCTGTGTTTTTATGTAGCTTTCATAATCTGCAAAAAGCAAGTAACGGTCATGGTAAAGCAAAGAATTTGCTATTGGCTCAAAAAGAGTTTTTTCATCTGGCGAGAAAAAGCCGGAAGATATCATATCTATAGTTTTTTTCAGACTATCTATTGAATTGTAATAGTCAGCAGGGTTATACCCTTTATTTCTTAGCTGATCTACTTCCGCACTGTTAAGCCCGAATATAAATATATTTTCTTCTCCCACTTCTTCGAGAATTTCAATATTCGCGCCATCAAGAGTACCTATTGTAAGCGCTCCATTTAATGCGAATTTCATATTGCCTGTGCCAGAAGCTTCTGTGCCTGCTGTTGAGATCTGCTCTGAAAGATTTGAAGCTGGAATAATTTTTTCAGCAAGACTTACCCCGTAATTTGCCAGAAAGACGATTTTAAGCATCCCGTCTATGTCCTTATCATTATTTATTACATTTGCAGCAGAGGTTGCGAGTTTGATTATTAACTTTGCCATATGATAACCTGGCGCTGCTTTTCCCCCAAAGATAATAGTTCTTTTGCTCTGTATTGCTTTTGGGTTTTCTTTCAAAATATTATAAAGCGATATTGCGTGAAGTATATTTAATAGTTGTCTTTTATATTCATGCAATCTTTTGATTTGACAGTCAAAAAGAGACTCTGGGTCAATCTTGATCCCATTAGCTTTTAAAATATATTCCGAAAGACGTTGTTTGTTTTCAAGTTTTACTTTTTCCCATTTTTCGAGAAAACTGTTGTCGTTTGCAAATGGAGTAAGCTCTTTTAGTTTATACAGGTCTTTGACCCATTTGTCTCCTATAGCTTCTGTTATAAGATTTGAAAGAGCAGGGTTACATGCTACAAGCCATCTTCTTGGTGTGATGCCGTTTGTTTTGTTATTGAATTTACTGGGCCACATTAAATAAAAATCTTTAAAAAGGCTATCTTTAATAATATCTGAATGAAGAGCAGAGACCCCATTTACAGAGTGGCTGCCTACTATTGCAAGATGTGCCATTTGAACTTTTTTATCTTCGCCTTCTTCAATAATAGACATTCTTCCTAAAATATCGCTATTCTTTGGGAATTTCTTTGCAACTTCATTTAAAAACCTTGAATTGATTTCATATATTATTTGCATATGCCTTGGAAGAATTTTTGCAAAAAGCTCTACAGACCATTTTTCAAGAGCTTCGGGAAGAACCGTATGGTTTGTGTATGCAAATGTTTTTGTTGTGATTGCCCAACTTTCATCCCATGTAAGCTTTTCACCATCAATAAGAAGTCTCATAAGTTCTGCAATGGCTACTGCCGGATGTGTATCGTTAAGCTGTATTGCTGTCTTATCCGGAAAGAGGGAAAAATCCTTTGCATAGTATTTTTTATAACGTCTTATTATATCCTGGAGTGTTGCTGAAACAAAAAAGTATTCCTGTTTAAGCCGCAACTCTTTTCCTTGCCGCATATTATCATTAGGATAAAGCACCTTTGACAGATTTTCTGTTATAACTTTATCGGAAACAGCCTGCTCATAATTGCCGTGATTAAAATAGCTAAGGTCGAATTCTCTTGTTGATTTTGCAGCCCAAAGCCTTAAATTGTTAACAGTGTTATTTTTATATCCCGGAATCGAAATATCGTGGGCCATTGCCATAACTTCGCTGGCATCTTTCCACTCGCAGTGATGTTTGCCTTCAGCATCAGTGCTTTCAGCAATATACCCGTAAAATTTTACAGGATAGAGAAGCTCTGGTCTGGGAATTTCCCACGGGTTCCCATAGCGCAGCCAGGGATCAGGAGTTTCTATCTGATACCCGTTTACAATTTTCTGGAAAAATATCCCATATTCATATCTTATCCCATATCCATAACCTGGAAGCCCCATTGTTGCCATGGAATCAAGAAAGCACGCTGCAAGCCGCCCAAGCCCTCCATTACCAAGACCAGCATCAAACTCAGTAGCATCTATTTCCTGCAGGGTAGTGCCAAATTCTTTTACAACATCATCAAACTCATCATATAACCCCAAATTTACAAGGGAATTGATAAGACTTTTTCCCATTAAAAATTCAAGGGAAAGGTAATATATTCTTTTTGCCTGTTTATCATGGTAAGCCCGTTGAGTTTTTGACCATCTTTCAGATAGATACTCTCTTACTGTAAGCGCGACACTTGTATACATATCAAGCTTTGTTGCGCTGAACTTGTCTTTTGCCAGCGTCTGGGTCAAATGGTTTAATATTGATTTTTTGATTGAATTTCTGGTTTTACTTTTAACTTTGTTATCAATTTCTGTTTTAATTAATTCTCCTTGGGAATTGGACATATTTTTTACCTCTTAATTGATTTTATATTGAGTTTGTAAAGCTGGCAACATTTTTACATAATATGATTTATGTTGCAATCCATTGCAGAATTATTATCAATATGATAGCGTATACATAATAGATTAGTGCCCGTCCACAAATCCGGCTTTTGGCCAGACGACTTTATGGCTAGACACATATATAAAAATCAAAAATTTAAAATAAATAATAAGGAAAATTAATGAAAAAATTGCGTTTTAATGAGCTTGGGCTTTCTGAATATATTCTAAATGCTGTTACAGAAATGGGATTTGAAGAAGCATCTCCAATACAATCGGAAACAATACCTGTAATACTTTCAGGAAAAGATGTCATAGGTCAGGCCCAGACAGGTACTGGGAAAACTGCTGCGTTTGCTATCCCTGTAATAGAAAAACTTGATCCTAATTCCAGCTTTATTCAGGCTCTTATATTATGCCCTACGCGTGAACTTGTAATACAGGTTACAGAAGAGTTCAGGAAGCTTATGAAGTTTAATAAAAAGAACCCTGACTCTGCGGTTGTCGCAGTATATGGAGGCCAGGAAATTGACCGGCAGTTTAAAGCGCTTAAGAAAAAACCTTTTATTGTTGTAGGCACTCCGGGAAGGATAATGGACCACATGAGGCGTGGCTCAATATCTTTTTTAAATGTTTCAATGGTTGTACTTGATGAAGCTGATGAAATGCTTGATATGGGTTTCAGGGAAGATATAGAATTTATACTTAGCGAAACTCCTCCTGCCAGACAGACTATAATGTTTTCTGCAACAGTTTCAAAAGAAATTCTTTCACTTACAGACCGGTTTCAGAAAACCCCTGTTTTTATAGATGTAACAAGCCAGAAAATAAATTCACCTGTTATTGATCAGATGTACTTTGAAATTCCGGAAAGAGCAAAACCCGAAGCTGTTGCGCGGCTTATAGATTATTACAACATAAAACTTGCTTTAGTATTTTGTAATACAAAAACAAAAGTAGATGAAGTTGTTGAAATTTTGAAAACGCGCGGTTATTTTGCAGAAGGGCTCCATGGCGATATGTCCCAAAGGCAGCGGGAAAAAGTAATGTCTGGGTTTAGAAATGGGGCTGTTGAAATTTTGGTAGCTACAGATGTTGCGGGAAGAGGCATTGATGTCAATGATATAAATGCTGTGTTCAACTATGATCTTCCGCGTGATGATGAAGACTATATCCACAGAATAGGGAGAACAGGCAGAGCAGGCAAGAGCGGAAGATCTTTTACATTTGTTACTGGCAGGGAAATGTATAATCTCAGGCGCATAGAAAGGGTAAATGGGCTAAAAGTTACACGCGGCACAATTCCTACAATTGGTGATCTTGACAGTACAGCAGCAAAAGTTATGGGCGAAAAAATTATTAAGGCAATACAGGCAGGGCAGCTTGCGAGGTATATAAATATTGTTGAAAATATGATGAGCGATGAATATACATCTATGGATATTGCCGCAGCTTTATTAAAGCTTACCATGGCAGGAAAAAATGAAGGGTATGATGAATCCCAGGTTTTTGAGATCACTAAGGCTTCAGCTAAGTCGAAAAAGCCAAGCGATAGAGGCGGCGATAGAGGTGGTAGAAGTGGTAGAGGCGATAGAAGTGATAGAGGTGATAGAGGGAGCAGCAGTCGGGGAAGGTCATCAGCAAGAAAAACAGAAAATAGTGAGTATAGTAAAAATAAAAGAAGAGACAGCAATAACAAGATAAGTTATGAAAAAGAAGAAAGTAAAAAATATGTAAAACCTAAAAAACAGGAAGAAAAAAAGACTAAAGATTTAAAATATAAGAAAAAAGATTTTAAAGAAACTAAAGAAAAAAAATATAACGATGATATTTACTTTGATGACAAGAAAAAACCCAGAGGAAAAAAAGAATTCCCTGCTACAGGCGCTGGGGGAAAAGGAAAGGACCCAAAAGATGCATCGCAGTGGTGGTCAGTTTTTGAAAATAAAGAATCCGGGCGTCGGGGTGGCTCTCAGAGTAAAACCAGGAAAAAGAAGTAACTATAAAATTCTTACTGGATTTTTTTGCTTATTTTTAAAAAAAATTGTTGAAAAAAAATAAAATTATTATATATTAGAATTAATAAAAGCAAGGAGAGGATAACCATGTCTAAAGGACAAGATGCAAAAAAAGAAGAAAAGAAAAAACCCTTAAAAAGCGCTAAAGAAAAAAAACAGGCAAAAATAGAGAAGAAACAGGGCAAGGGAAAATGAGCTAACCATATTTTTTGATTGGCTTTCGAATAAGGAGCGCGTGTCTATTTTCAATTCACACGTGACCGAATGAGGTAGCTCACAATAGTTTTTTAAAAAGGCATTTTTTTGTTGGGCTTTTACGGTTTCTGACAGAAAAGCGCCTTTTTTATTGGCGTTCTTTAGAAAAGGTTGTTGATTTTTTCTTTAGTTGCCCACAATCCTGATGCAGGCGCATTGATGAAATATACTTTTTCCCCATCACCCATTATATTAAAACCATATTTCATTTTTTCTATAGGATATTTTTTTAATGTTTCAGATAGATCAAGGTAATTATAATTTACACTTTCAATATCTTTTTTTGTTAAATATCCCGGAGCATAATAAATTTTAAATCTTTGGTCAGAAGAGCCATGTATAAGATGAGCTGTAACATGGGCCATATCTTGCAGTTTTTTATCTTTTTTCCAGTGATCAATAATTTTATTTGTTCCTGAATATCCGTATTCCCTGATTATTTTATCTGCTTCCTGGTTTTCTCCAAATCTTTTTAAGCCAGGAGCTATTATAATCAATTCTCCGTTATCTGCCAGCGCTTTTCTGGTGCGGTAGATTGCCTTGTTTGAAACCCATGTGCTTTCAAATTCATCTTTATCCATAACAGCTATTATTTTTTTAAGAGGCGGAACTTCTACAATGTTTTCCTGCCTGGAGTGCTCTGCTGCAAGCAGATATGTTTCAAAATCATTACCGCAGTAAAACCCTGTATGGCTAAGTTTGCCTTTTTCATTTAATGCCATTACAAGCAAAATATGTACAAACGGCAAGCTGCCAAGAAATTCTCTTTCTGCTTTGTTAAGGCAGTCCCTTATTGGTGAAATAATTGATCCCAATATATTTTCTATACCGTAACAAGCAGATGCAATATGGGTAGAGCTGATCGTCGAATTCCCGCCAAGACCTATAAAATAGTTTTTATTATGACTTGCAAAACCAAGTACTTCATGCGGAACAACATGCCCTATATTTATTATTATATCCCACTCGTTAGTTAACAGGATAGGATTTATTTCTATTGGAATTTTCCAGTCAGCAGCTCCTGATGTTGCTTTTTTTACATAATCCGCAGGAATTTCCCCAATTTTTTTTACATCTTTTACAGAATCGTGTTTTAATATCCTGCTTTCTGGAATAGCCCCAAAAACTTTTTTGTTTTGCTCTTCTGTATGTGGGATGTGCTGGCCAAGAGTTGGCATAACAAATACATCAGCGTTTTTATCAAAGTAATTATACAAAATCTCTGCGATCCAGCCACAGCCACTATATGCTCTTGTGATATCAGGGGGAAGGAGAAGTACTTTTTTTGGATTTGCGCATATCTTTTTTAAACATTCTTCTGCGCTTTTTAAAACCAGAGACTTTATTTCTTCTTTGGAGATTTCTTTTTTTTTCTCAAAAAACCAAGCCATATCATTATTAAATGTCTTTAAACATGATTTTGTCAATGTTTATCTTTATAAGGCGCTGCGCAAACTTGCTGATGAAATAAAAAATGAGTTGAAAAAAGCCCGGTTCCTCAAGTAAAATTGAAGTTATAAGAGAAAAACTTGACGCGGACAGTCATCATATCAAAGGAGCTGTGTTTATGGAAAAGTTGTATAAAGATGCAAAGATTCTAATTGACCGGGTAATAGAGGCAAATATGCCACAACAGGCAGTGCGTAACGCACTCAAAAACCATAACTTTGCCGGAAACATCTATCTGGCTGCTATTGGCAAAGCAGCGTGGACCATGGCACATTCTGCACTGGAGGAGCTGGGAAGCAGAATAAAGCGGGGTATTGTCATTACTAAGTATGGTCACTCTATGGGACATATTCCCGGCATGGAAATTATTGAAGCAGCACATCCGCTGTCTGATGAAAATACTATTGCCGGCACAAAAAAAGCTGTTGAAATGGCGCAGAGCCTTGGGCCTGAGGATGAACTCTTGTTTCTTATTTCCGGCGGCGGCTCTGCGTTGTTTGAGGATCCTTTGCCAGGCTTGACCCTTGCTGACATTGTAGATGTCAACCAAAAGTTGCTTGCTTGCGGCGCGGATATTGTAGAAATAAACATGATCCGAAAGCGCCTTTCAAGTGTCAAGGCTGGCAGATTTGCCCAGATTTGCGCTCCTGCAAAAGTATTTACTGTGGTGCTTTCCGATGTACTTGGAGACAGGCTTGATTCCATTTCTTCCGGACCAGCAGCACCTGATATGTCCACTGTGGCTGATGTCGCAGCAGTCACGCAAAAATACAATCTTAACTTCAGCGATACTGTGAAGGGGTACTTGTCCAAGGAGACCCCAAAATCACTTGATAATGTGGAAAGCATTATCACTGGCAGTGTGCGCATTTTGTGTACCAGCGCTGCGGATGTTGCTGCTGAGTTGGGGTACACCCCCCATGTTCTGTGTTCCGAAATGAACTGTGAGGCCAGAGAAGCAGGACGCTTGATCTCTTCTATTGCGAAACAAATCAATGGCGGAGATTATATGTTCAAGCGGCCGTGCGCGATCATACTGGGGGGAGAAACAGTGGTAACTTTGAAAGGGAAGGGTAAAGGCGGCCGGAATCAGGAGTTGGCGCTGGCAGCAGCTGAGGGCATTGCCGGGATAGAGGAGCTTCTTGTGTTTTCAGTTGGTTCTGATGGTACGGACGGCCCCACAGATGCAGCTGGGGGAATAGTCGACGGCGCAACAGTCCAGCGGCTAAAGGAAAAAGGGCTTAAGCTTCGGGATATTCTCGACAACAATGACGCGTACAATGGGCTGGCTGTTGCAGGCGGCCTTGTTAAAACAGGACCCACTGGCACCAATGTCAATGATGTAGCTGTGATTCTGTGCAGATAATTTTTATTGATATTGATTTGCAGCTTGTATAATATGTGGCTGGCGACCCCGGCGAAAGCTGGGGTCTAACCCTGATGCATCAAAAATTTTCATTATAATAATCAATTCTTACATTCGAGCGGAACTCTTGCACAATAGATAACGTTAGGCGATAAGTGCTGGCTTCAATTCTATTTCCGGTAATAAAGTTTATAATCCAATTGCGGACTATCATATTAGAGTTAGGTAACACTTCATCTAAGCCAAGTATTGTATTTGTACCTGGACGAACAAGATGTTGTCTATTTTCATTGTAAAAATTTAATATTTCCTGTTCTGTTGGCATAAAAGATACTAAAAATCTTTGTCTGTGCAGGTGGTTAGAAATCCATGTGCGGACTGTTATATTGGCATTAGGCAACATTTCATCTAAACCCATTGTTCTGTTTGTATTGGGTTGAACAAGAATTTGCCTGTGTTCATTATGAAAATTTAATATTTCCTGCTCTGTTGGCTTTGGTATCACACTGATCATTCTGGAATTTATGTATCCCTGTATCAATGCTGCTTTTTGAGCTTCACTAACTTCTCTCATTTCTAAAGTAGACATTCTATTATATGGTTTAGCGAATTTTTCTTCATGAAGAGTTTTTACTTCATTCAAGATAGTTTCTTTTTCTTGTTTTTCAAACCATAAATCTGCTGCGCGCAAAAGCAATAGTTCATTGATTAACCCATTTACAACTATCAATCGTTCATCTTGTGTCAATGCTCTGCCTTTATGTTGTTCATTTTCATTTAGGCTCAATAAATAATCTGCTCGTGTAATATAAGCAACTTCGTTAGCAGCAAATGTTATCCTGGCAACATTTGAGGGTTGATTGCCTTGCGCCCAAACTGAAAAAACAGCATTTAAAAAAAATAATAAAAATAATCCCAGTTTTACTCTACACATATACCTGCATCCTTCTTTAGTATTTAAAAATCTTGTAAAAGGTTTCTTGAAATATAAAATCAGACTACCTTCCTGTAACAACTCTTGTCAAATAAGACTGAATATCCCTTCCCAAGTCTCTGGAAAGCTGTCTTTGAAATTCTCTGTATGCAAAAATTTCTGCTTGTTCTTCTGTTATCGCATTTTCACGCGCGCTTCTAAAGAAAGTTGCGATGGTTGCGCCTGAATCATCAAAAAGAGATATATTTGCAGTCCACTGCACAGATTTAAAATTTGGATTTACAGAAACAGGAGAAACCGACCAGTCCCCTCTAAAAACCATTGTGGCGTTGTTGGGGTTATAAGATATTGACTGCTCGCTCATTGTTTCCCGGATGGTTCCTGCAATCCTTCCATTATTATCACCTGTTATTGATATGCTATACGACAAGTTTTCTGCTTCTCTATCTCTTGCTTCTGCGATTTTTCTAAAATTAAAATCCATTTCCAGCATTGGTACCATTGGTGGAAAAATAATGCGTAGTTGATTAAGCATTCTTTCTGCATTGAGTTTCACTGTATATGCAGCATCGTAAAATGCATAACGTCTGAGAGAACCAGTTGCGGAGTTTGCCCTGCCATAGAATTCTTCTGCTTTTGCCAAATCTTTTCTTATTAAATCTCTATAGATAAGAGATGTAGGCTGCCTTTCAATATAACCAACAACATGGGTTATTCCAGATCTGTCTGTATAAGCATCTGAAAATCTCAAGTTTATAAGCTCTTCATCTGCCCGTGCCCCTATTATGTGAGTTAGTATTAATTCTGATTCACTATAACTTGTATCATTTCTAACAAGCTCTACATACTTTTGTTGCGCTAAAGTATCTACTTTAATATTTACAGTAAACTGCTGCGCTAAAAATGCTGCTGCGTCTTCCTGCGCCCTTCTTCTGGAATCCCCGCTCCCGGTTGCCGCAAGATATCTTGAGTTGGGAAACTCTGCTTCAAGATTAGTCATCCATAGGGGAGTTGCCTGAGAACCGGTTGCTTTAGATCCTTTTGTTGCGCATGAAATAGATAAAATCAGAATAATAAGAATTACAAAAATTTTCATAAATTTCTCTCTTAATTATTTATTGCAAATTATAAGAAGTTAAAATATATAACTCTCCGTGTATATAGTTTCTGGCAGGAAAAGTCTCACGATACAGCAATCTATTTAATCTATCAAAAAACTCAACTGTTACGATATGCTCTCCTGGCTCAACCCAGAACTCCCCAACATAGGCCTGCCCAGGAAAATAGCGGGCGCTTCTTAAGTCTGCCTGTTCGGTTGCATCAACCGCAACGCCCAAAGCAATGCCCCCTAAAAATGAAAGCAACTGAGCTACTCCACCTGCATTGGCAGCTGCGGCACTGGCTGCTGATCTTGCTCGTCTGGTCAGAACCCCTTTTGTTACAGTCCGTACAATTGTCTTGAAAAGAATCATTCCTTGATTAAGCTTAAAAGTTTCCACAGCAACTGAGTCAAGTTTTTCAAGGAGCTCAAGGTCTCCGGCAGGAACACCATTTATAAGTATCTGAATTCTTGATACGCTTGATGGCCTCTTTATCATCTCTGGAACCTGGGCTCTGAAATTATATCCTCCGGCAACACCGTGAAATGGAATAGGGGTAAGATCTGTAAGGATCATCCTTCCAAAATCATCTTCGCGTTCCTGTGTTATTAAAATCAGATTTTCCAGTGTTGTAATTCTTAAAGTAGATGCTCTTTTTATTGGGCTTTGCCCGGTGAAGCCAATTATATTTATGCGCGCGTTATCTGTTCGTTCAAGCATTTTATCAAGATTCTTTGGCGCCGGGAAATTATAAATATTAGGCTGATCCCTGAATGCTTGTCTGAGCATTGCCAGATCAATGGCAGCGCTATCCCTTCTGCCGTCTGCCCGATAAAGCAATACTCCAAGATACCGTGCAAGCGCTGAATTGTGAAATTCTGTCCTGCCTGCCCTGATAGTTCCTTGCGCATCTTCTGAGGTATTCATGCTTCGCGCCAAATTTCCATATCTATCTTCAAGGAGATTTAATTTATCTGTAAGCCTGCGGATTTCGACAAATGCGCCATCGAAACTGCCAAGCCTCATAAAATCAATTGCTTTAAATATATTTATGTAAAGATCTTCAAAAGCTTCGCCAAAATATTCAAGTTGATAATCATTGACAAGAAAAGATGCCGCAGCATTTGTAATGCTTCTTGTAAAGTTTTCTTCAATAAGTCTCTCTGCTTCATTTAAAAAAGCAATACTTTGCTCAGGCTTTCCTGCAAAATGAAACAACATACCTATATCAAGAAATCTTAATACTTGATCTTTATCCCTGTATTGACTTGCTCTGCCTGTCGCGTGTTTTAGCCCCTCTGCAGCAGCCAGAAATTCGCGGGAAGCAACCAATCCATCAGATTCCAGAAATCCTATATTACGTGTTGTTCTACATGAAGCAGATGCAAGTAAAAAAATAATTAATAAAAGAGTTAGTAATTTTTTGTTTATTATTAATTTCAATTTATCCTTTTCCGCTTCATTCACAAAATTCAGCCCGCTAATAATTTTTTCTAGCGGCCCCTTCTCGGCTGTTCAATAAATTTTCTTATTTCTTTGCGGCCTATCCACACTCTTTCATTTGTTTCTATATGTGTGAGTTCCAGATTGGTTATATAACGAATAACACGCTGTTGTCCGCGATTTGTGGTAATAGCATCTCCCTCAGATGTTATAACTCCACCAAGATAAAAATCTGCTCCTGTTTCCTGCCCAAGCCTTTTCATGGTCTCTGCGCTGGATTGAGTCTGCTGATCCAGTCTTTCATCTCTTATACCTTGTCGCTCATCTGCTGATGCAACAAATCTTACCCTGCCTGAATTTATAAGTTCTCTTTCAAGGTCTTTTGTAAATGCAAGTGTTTCAATATGTTCTCTGCTCCTGTTGCGCACTTCTCCTACAATTACGACCGGAGTTCTATTGTTCACTCTGGCAAAATTATTAATCCATGGATGGCTGATAGCATCTCTTATCATTTCCTGGGCAACCAGTTGGGAATCTGAATCATTCCATCTGCCGCTCAAATCTATATGACTATCTAAATCTACTCTAGTAACCCTTGTACCTGAATTACAGGAAATTAAGGCAAATGTTATTACAATAATTATAGCTGATAAATAAAAATTTTTCATTTTATTCTCCTGATTTTTTTTAATTGGTTTAAATTTTATAATATCTGTAAATATAGCATGAAAAAAATAATATGATAAGCGGTTTTATGAAGTTGCTGGTAAATATTTATCAGATCAAAGCAGAGCCATTTTCAAAATCTGTGGGTTATTTTTTAACCTGCCTTTAAATATTTACGTAATATCACGGTTATTTTGTCGATATCAAGAGGTTTACCAAGATGATTGTCCATGCCAGCAGCGAGGCAAGCGTTTATATCATCTTTAAATACATTTGCAGTCATTGCAATGATTGGCAATCTTCCCCGTTGTCGCGGGGGCAAGGCGCGGATGTGTTTCGTAGCGTCCAGTCCGCCCATTTGCGGCATTTGCAAATCCATAAAGATAATATCGTGTTTTTCAGGGTCTGCAATAATCATATCCAGCGCTTCTTTGCCGTTTTCAGCGCAGTCAATAATAAGACCTGAATCTTCTAAAAGAGCTATAAGTATTTCGCGGTTTATTTCAATGTCTTCTGCAAGCAGCATCCTCTTGCCTTCGAATTCGTTGGGGCGTACTGCATCATTCTCCTGGATATTGTCTGCTTCTGAATATTTGTCTTCAGTATCTTCATCTTTTTTGCTGCGCATTGATTTTACTGTGAAAGAAAATTTTGCGCCTTTACCCAGCTCTGACTCAACCCAAATCCTGCCGCCCATAAGCTCGACAATGCGTTTGGAAATTGAAAGCCCCAACCCTGTGCCTCCATATTCACGACTTGTTCCGCTTTGTGCCTGTTCGAATGCGCCAAACAGTTTCTCTTGTTGTTCGGCTGATATACCTATTCCGCTGTCAATTACATCGACGCGCAATTCACAACTGTTGTCAGCTTCCTCGGTCCAGGACGTATCAATATGGACTTCACCGCCTTCGGGCGTGAATTTCACAGCGTTTGATAACAAGTTCGTTATTACCTGTGCCAGGCGTTGATCATCTCCCACGATGAGCTGCGGTATGCGGGAGTCCACATTAACGGTTAACTTCTGTTTTTTTTCATCTGCGCGAAAATGGATTACTGTCAGTACCCTTTGCAGCAGTTTTTCAAAATGGAACTCAATGGTCGAAATCTCTAGTTTGTCTGCTTCGATTTTTGCCATATCGAGTATGTCGTTTATTACGCCAAGCAAATGGTATGATGCATCCCCTATTTTATTTAGGGCATGATTTTTTTCATCTATGCTCCCTGCTTTTTTTCCTATGATTGTCATACCAACGATGGCGTTCATAGGTGTCCGCATTTCATGACTCATATTCGCCAGAAAATCACTTTTAGCCTGGCTAGCAGCCTGGGCTTTCTCCTTTGCCTTTACCATTTCGGTTATATCGATCGCGTGCTGCAAGTGCACCTTGTTTCCGTCTGGCCAGTCAATATAACAATCTGAATGGCGAACGTATCTCTTTGTTTCTGGTATATATTCCTCCCATACAATAATTTTGTCTGGCTCTTTGTCAAGCTGGAAGCATGGGCATAATTTGCACCTCTTTTCAGCGCCATTCCGTAAAATTTTATAACAATATTTTCCGATAGCTTCATCGCCTTTGATATTAAAAATCTTCTTTAAATAAGTATTGACAAAGAGTAACTCGCCGGTGCTTGGAACAGTTGCATAGATAGCTGCGTCAATGCTGTTTAGTATGTTCTCCAGTACACTGAGAGAATTATTTTTTATTATAGTTGCTTCGTGGGCTTCCTTTACTGCGATTTCCAATTGCCTGGATTTATCAAGAATGTCATGAGTCATTTCGTTACGAATAAAAGAGTTGGCAATTAACAAGCTTGCGGAATGTAAAATTGATTCCTCTTCTTGTGTAAATATCCTCTCGTTATGGCAGTCATCAAAGCCAATGAAGCCCCAAAACTGTTCTTTTATAAATATTGGAACTACCAGAATTGAAATGATTCCAGCAGGTGACAAAAACGCCTGTATTTCTGCAGACATATTGGATACAAAACCGTTTATGCATTCCCTGTTTGATAAAATTTTTTTCCACCCTGGAAAAGTCTTGCTGTAACCATACATTTTTTTATTTGCAAAAAATATAGTTTTTTGCTTAGACCATTTACATAATTGATAAGCGTAAAGCCTTCTATTTATAATATGATTTTTCCAAATATACACACAATCAACTTTTACAACCTTGGCTATCTTGCTTATTCCCTGACTTAAAAATTTGTTAAAAGAATCCATATCTGAATTGAGCAATAAGCCAGCCATTTGATTCACTGCCTGCATTAAATTTCCCCGTTGCTTCAGCTGCTCAGTAGTATCGCGTATGTTTTTAATCATTTCATTATTAATAAAAGAGTTAGCTATTAACAGACTGGCAGAGTGTAATATTGATTCCTCTTCTTGTGTGAATATCCGTTCTCTGTGGCAGTCATCGAAACAAACAAAACCCCAAAATTGATCTTTTATAAATATCGGCACTACCAGAATGGATAAAATTCCTTCTGGACTTAAATGATCCTTTTCTTTTTGTGACATACTACGCACCAGGCTATTTATACATTTTCCGCTTGCCAGGTTTTCTTCCCATCCTGGTATAACTTCGCTGTATTTATATGGCACACCATCCTCAAATCTTGTCTTCTCCGGAGACCATTCGAATACTTGAAAGCAATAAAGTTCCCCATCGATTATATGATTTTCCCAAAGAGATACACAGTCAACTTTTACAGCCTCGGCTATCATCCTCATGCTTTGTTGTGAAGCTAATTCAAAAAAACCTGTATCTGAATTTAACAGCAGGATAGCTGCTTGATTTACTACCTGCAGCAAGTTATCCCGGTACCTGATGGCCTCCATTATCTTGTTATGCTCGCGCATATCGCGCGTATATCCTACAACAACATTATCGTTGCCGTATTTTGCCCGGACAAGAGTGACTTCTGCGGGAATTGGCGTATCGTCGCTGGGTAACTGATGCATCCAGTCGAAAATGCAAATGCCTTCCTTAAAGGCTTTATTCACGAGCATTACTGCCTTTTCATCGGATCGCTGGCCATCCGGCTGGTACTCGGGCGAGCAGCACTCCAGGAATTTATCTATGTATTCCTGCTTATCCTTAAATCCGTACAGTTTTACACCTGCTTCATTACAGTCTATTGTATGGAGGCTCCTGTTCCATATCTGGGTGCAAAGCGGTGATGTGTCAAGCATTAGTATTAAACGTTCGTTAGCTTCATTTATTTTCTTTACTAAAGCTTGGCGGTTTATTACGCTTGCCATCATTAAACTTACCGATGCTAGTATATTGATTTCATCTTTTGTAAAATTCCGTTCTTGCGTACAGTCGTCAATACTGAATAATCCCCAAAGTTCTTCATCCAGGTAGAGTGGGATAAGAAAAACAGACTTTATGTCAAAAGCTTTGAAATACTCCTGTTCTTCCGGTGTCATGCTTGAAATAGGTCCACCAACATATTCATTGCGCCTGAATTTGCTTTGCCATTCAGACATTTTTATATACGGGGTCATATTGTTCGCAGGAACCGCAATTTTTTTCTCACCAGTTTTACTAAGCCAGTTATAAGCGTGGAAAAAGTTGAGTTCGTTATCTGCTATTGTGCTTCGCCAGATGTGGACGCGGTCAGCGTTTGTGGAGTGGCCTATAATTTCCATGCTTGCCATGAGCGTGGATTCAATACCTTCACTTACATCTGCTTCAAGCAGTAATGCTGCAGCTTGGCTAACAGCCTGCAGCAGGCGTTCCCGATTCATATGTTGATTTTGTGTATGCTTTTTATCGGTTATGTCCATAAATGCGCCTGCCATTCTGATCGGGATACCCACGCTGTCTCGCACTGTAGTTCCAAAAGCTTTAATATGGCGATACTCTCCATTTTTATGCATGATGCGATATTCTATGTTAAGCGGTGTATTTCCTGAGTAGTCGTATAAATGAGCTGTAACTGCGTTTAATGCCATCTCCTTATCTTCTGGATGGAGTTTACTGATCAAGCTGCCAAGAATATTGGGGAAGTCGTTTTCATTATTATAACCAAGCATATTTCGTAATTCATCTGACCATGTAACTGCATTGTTGGGGTTGATATTTTCTGTGTTCACAACATCCATATCCCACAGAGCGATACCAAGAGCTTTGCTTGTTAGTTTGTACTTCATCAGGTCATATTCGATCGCTGTCCGGTAATTGCAGACAGCCTCGTTTATCAGTCGGATAGTTTCTATTTCCTCAGGAGATAACCCTTCGCAGTTAAGAGCAGCAGAGAAATCGCCAGCTTTACCGGCAATGACAAGTCGTTTCAATTCATCCAATGCTTTCTTGTTGTAACAGGATTCGCTCATATATTTTTTCCAGCCTCATAATATCATTTATCCTCTGAATAGCAGGTATTATAACATGAGCTATAATAAAATCTAAGAACATTTTTGTACATATCGCCGAAATATTTTGTTTAACTCGCCAATATATGAGGGGGAATAGGAAATTTCAGTTTTTTTTCTGAGGAGGGTGCTATTTTTTTCAAACAACACTTGACAGTCGTAGTACCATGATATATGCTATATCACGACAAGCAATATAGCGATCCTGAAGCAAGTGCAGGGCATTTGAAAAGAGGTAATATTATGGATCCAAAACTATCATCCGATCTTTTGCGTGGGCATACAGATACAATTGTCCTTGGCATACTTTGGCGAGGAGACAAATATGGATTTGAAATTTATAAGACAATTCTCGAAAAAACAGATGAAGAATATGAGCTAAAAGAAACAACTTTATACTCAAGTTATAAGAGGCTTGAGAAAGAGGGGTATATTACAGCCTATTGGGGAGACGAAACTCTTGGCGGCAGGCGTAAATATTATCACATTACAGAAAAGGGAAAAAAACTATATATGCAAAATAAAAAAGATTGGGCATTTACACAAAAAATTCTTAATAGCCTTTTGGAGGAAAGCAAATGAATACCGGAGAATATATCGATAAATTATTTTCAGATTATGAAGATAATAAAACATTATCAGACTTTAAAGAGGAGCTTGAGTCAAATTTAAAAGACAGAATAAGTTACCTGCAATCAAAAGGAACTTCTGAACAGGATGCATGGGAAAAAGCTACAGCAGAATTAACTGATATTTCGGAAATAGCACAGCAGCTTAGCCTTAAAAAGCAGAAAGAAGTTTTTGCAGATATGTATCTTAAAACAAGAAATTATATAAGCACTAAAAGAGCAGTTTTATATATATTGTTTGGAGGGTTTCTGGCCCTTGGAATTATTTTATCAGTCCTTTCATACTTATCTACTGATAATCCAATGGCAGGGCTGGGGGCATTGATCCCATTTATGATAATTCCTGTTTGCGGACTTATATTTATGGGACTCACACAGGAAACAGCCGGAAGATACCCTTTTCCATGGAAAAGAGCTGTTTTCTACGTTATTTCAATAGCCGTAATACTTTTTGGACTGATTGTTTTCTCCATGATGTTTTTTACGTCAGAGGCAGGTCTCCCCGAAGCTATTGCAACCCTTATCCCTTTTGCGCTTCCTGGTTTGATGCTTCTTGTTTTTCTTGGCTTGACAGAGAAAGAACATCGCAAGCCATGGGCAATTAAGCAAGAAATTGAGATTATGAAACACGGTGAACTATATAATAATCCCCAAAAATCCATGAAGAGAGGGCTCTTGTCAGGAGCATTATGGTTATTTACAACAGCATTGGTTGTTACTTTGGGAATGATATTTGGATTTAGATATTCATTGCCTCTTTTTTTATTTGCTGTCGCAGGAGAAGTCCTTATAGAATTTTTTATGATTTCTAAAAAATAGCTATAGATATTTACTTTTTTGTTAAATTATGCTGGAATAAGAGCCGGAAAATAATCCTATGGGACAACATAATTTTGAACAATACCGGCTGGAAGCAATAAATTGGGTAGAAAAACATAGAGATTTTCAAACCGAAGACAGGGAGCAAGAAACTTTGCGGGTTGCTCCCAGAGAATGGCGGCCAGACAATATAAGCCCAGAAAAGGGAATTTTACTCGTACATGGACTTGGCAACTCTTCGTGGGATTTTGTAGATATAGCCCCGGTTCTTGCCAATAATGGCTTTCTTGTAAGAACAGTCCTCCTTGCAGGGTGCGGCACTAAACCTTCTGATATGCTTTATGTCACTATCGATGACTGGAGAAGAACAATCAGGGAACAAATAGCAATACTCTCCAAAGAAGTTAAAGATGTTTATCTTGGAGGGTTTTCGGGCGGAGTCAATCTTGTTTTGGAATATGCAATGAATCAGCCGGAGATAAAAGGGCTTTTGCTTTTTTCTTCTGCCATAAAAGCAAAAACATTTTGGGCTTTTACAGCTCCTGTTCTTGCCAAGACCAGAAAATGGGCGCTTAATCCCAAAAAACACCCTGCGCAGTTTTTATACCGCTATATTAATATGCCGACCAACGCGCTTAAGCAATTTTATTCTTCAAGCGTATCTGCCCGCTCTCTTTTGAAAAAAAACTATTATACTAAACCCGTGTTAATTGTGCAGACAAGACACGATTATATTGTTAACTCCAGGTATATTCTTAAATTATTTGAGTCAAAATTTACCCACCCTGACAGCAGGCTCATTTGGTATGGGGACCTTCCAGCCGGAGCTAAAATTTCTTCCAGAGTACTTGCCCGTTCCGACTATTTGCCGGAGTGGAAAATAAGCCAGTTCTCCCATTCCAGCGTACTTTTTTCTCCCAAAAATGAAGAGTATGGCAGAGAAGGCCGCCGAAGATTTTGCTGGAACGGCCAAAAGCGGGGAGATTATGAAAAGTGCCTCCTGGGAGAAGATGTTTGGTATTCAGATTATGGATATAGGGAAAAAGGGAAAATTCACGCCCGGCTGACATTTAATCCGTACTTTGAATGGCAAGCTGAAATAATGTTGGAAGTATTAAAAAGTCAATAAACCGTTTTACTCTAAAGTTATAGCAGTCCCGCTCGAAGTTTTTTTCGCCATAATTACGCCCAAGAGGATTCGAACCTCTGACCTACGGCTTAGAAGGCCGTTGCTCTATCCAGCTGAGCTATGGACGCGCGATTCGGGATAGAAGGACTCGAACCTTCGGTCTCCAGTTCCCAAAACTGGCGCCTTAGCCACTAGGCAACATCCCGAGATTTATGAATTATACTGATATTCTACTCACATGGTCAATATCCGAAGGACTTTCCCGTAGATTTAAAAACAGATTTATTTTTGTTTCGTAGAAGCATACGGGATATCCGAAGGAGTACCCCGTAACAAGTACGGGACTTTCCCGTAGATTTAAAAACAGATTTATTTTTGTTCCACAAGTTATTCGGGGGCTATCAACAAACTAGTACAGAAAAATAGTTTCACCATCTTTTGTCAGCTCAATATAATCTTTCCATTGCATAAATGTATACTGATTATTACTGTATTTTGTTCCTGATGCTGTTACTACCCCTCTTAGTGGAATTTCTTGCCCATCAAGCAGAAGAATAGCATCATTTCTTGCATTATTAAAAATAATATCGATAAATTCTCCCTCTCGGTTTGTTATACGTGTATAAATTATATTGTTTCGGGTTTCAGAGACAATACTTCTTAGCCCAGGGTCAATATTTCTTTCCGCCTTTGCTGTTTTTCCACCTTGGCATGAAAATAACAGAATAACAAATAATATACCCGCGATAAGCGCTTTACTTATAACATTTCTTAACATTGCACTCTCCTTATCCTGATAATTCTCTATTATAGATTATATTTTGGCTTTTGGATAACAATATACTCTAATAAATATAAATAATACTGATTTTTTATAATGAAGGGTGAGTTTAGCGCCCGATGAGAATCGAACTCACATCATCAGCTTGGAAGGCTGAGGTAATAGCCATTATACGACAGGCGCATTTTTTCTGTACAGAAATAATATAAATAAAAAACCGTTTTATTGTCAATACTTTTTACTTGCATAAATAGTCACTATAAGTTAGATTTTCTCAATTACTCCCCTGGTTATCAGAGGGTGTGGAGAGGGAAATGGGAATACGTGGCGAAGTTTTTTCATCAAAAGTTCTTACAGAAAAGAGAACTTATTTTTTTAATGTAAAAGAAAACAGAAAAGGCGATCTTTTCATGAATGTTGTTGAAAGCAAAAAGCAAGGGGAAGATGGCTTTGAAAGGCACTCAATAATTGTCTACGAAGAAGATATAGAAGCTTTTTATAAGGAAATGTCCAAAGCAGTAGACTATATCAAAAAAAGCAAATCAAAGTAGTTTAATTACCTTAATTGACTTTAAAACTTTTTCTGTGGATCTCAGAGTAGCCTATTTTTTTTATTATCTCCCTATGGGCTGATGTAGGATACCCTTTGTGTTTTTCAAAAAGATAATCTCCCTCGATCCATGAATATCTTATCATCCAGCAATCTCTGACTGTTTTTGCAATTATGGAAGCAGCCTTTATTTCATGGATTTTATCATCTCCTTTAACTATTGCTTCTGCCTTGCAGTCGACTTCAGGAACAAAAAGGCCATCAACAAGTACGAGGGTTATTTTTCCAGGTTCAAAACCAGTTTTAAGCTCTTCAAACGCTCTCTTCATTGCAAGAAGAGTTGCATTATGTATATTCAGCGTATCTATCTCAAGAGGCCATGCCCAGCCCACCCCATAACAACATTTTTGCATCAAAAGCAAACAAATCTCTTTTCTGGTTTTGGGTGGAAGTTTTTTTGAATCTTTAAGCAAGTCTTTGGGAAAATCTTCTGTAAGAACTACTGCTGCTGCAGTAACAGGTCCTGCGAGGGGGCCTCTCCCGGCTTCATCAATTCCGCAAATTACAGACATCAGTTTGTCTCCTCTGATGGATGCGAAGAAGCGCTGACAAGCATTGCGAAAAAAATGCCGAAAACCGCGCCTGCAGCCAGTATTCCCCAGGTCCATGTGTGATGACCAGCAGTGTCACGGACTATGCCTATGAGGAGCGGCGAGAGAAGCGCGCCTATCTGAAAAATGCAGTTACCCACTCCTCCGGCTGTGGCTGCCCATTCGGGGCCTGCGCTGTCTGCAAGAAGTATCGAAGCGAGCGCACTGGCACAGGGTATAAGAATGCCCAAAACACAGATAACGACAAAAACTCCAACATAGCTGTCCAAACGTCCAAAAATGATAAGCAGTACAGCTGTCAAACAATAACTGGCAATAATCATGGTCTTCTTTTTTGATATATTACCTGTTGATATATAGCCTGTCAGCGCAGCTACAGGTATGCCGATAAGACCGTAGACCATCATCAGGCGGCCTGCTCCAACAAGACAGAGGTCGAGATATTCAGTCATATAGGGGTTTGCGACACTCGCGAAGCCGATTTGACTCCAGACAATACCCAAGCCAGCGAAAGCAATCAGGAGCGTATTCCTGTTGCTGAGAACAAACTTGAGGCCTGTTAAAAAGTTCTTGCGAGGACCAGAAACAGAAATTTTTTTATCTTTCATGAAAACTGCAATAGCTGCGGCGAACACAATAATAAGGGTGCCTACAAGGCGGAAAGCTCCTTGCCAGCCAAAAAAATCATTCAATACAGGCATAATAAAATTGGGCGCAGCCAGACCCATAGCTGGCGCAGTCATAACAAAGCCCATCGCAACCCCTCTCTGCGCAGGAGAAAACCAGGTAACGACAGCCTTAATGCAGGAAGAGAACACACATCCGGCTGCCAGGCCGCAGAGAATTCTCAAAACAAAACCAGCTGTATAACTTTCGATAAATCCTATTCCAATGGTTCCTGCTCCCTGTATGGCTACGGAAATTGCCAGAACCAAACGCGGGCCAAAGCGGTCAGCCAGTATTCCACCAGGAATTTGCATAACGACATAGCCTATGTAAAACGCAGTCATGTATGCCATGGCCTCGGTCAGGCCGATATTGAGGACAGGCGCGACAACAGGCACAAGAGGTGGCCAGGCAAAGCGCGAGATAAATGTCATGAAAAAAGAGGTCGTGACAAGAGCAGCGATGACCCAACGGTAGCTGCTGTCGCAGCCAATCCTATTTGTATTCACCCAGAGACTCTACAGCCATTTTTTGGAGAAATCAAGTCTTTCT
>Ga0131853_10000236_pt1 | contig 99993 bp, 102 predicted proteins | sample TergutLab28metaG_FD_92764 | JGI IMG/M metagenome (GOLD analysis project Ga0131853, IMG submission 92764) | Labiotermes labralis P1 segment gut microbial communities from Petit-Saut dam, French Guiana - Lab288 P1 (version 2) (version 2) | ecosystem: Host-associated > Arthropoda: Insects >...
TATGAAGAAGCCCTTGTTTTGATCCAATTAGCGCAAGAGGAAGGTGATGAAGGGCTGCTACCCGAAATTAAGGAACTGGCAGACGGCTTTATCAGTGATTTTGAGGGCTTTTCCACCTCTATCCTTCTTAGCGGGGAGTATGATAACAACAACTGCATCCTATCCCTGCACGCAGGGGCGGGCGGCACGGAGGCCTGCGACTGGGTTGCCATGCTTTTGCGCATGTACACCCGCTGGGCGGAGGCAAAGGGCTACGAAGCCAATCTGCTTGACCATTTGGATGGGGACGAGGCAGGGGTAAAATCCGCCACCTTGGAAATTATCGGCCCTGCCGCCTATGGGTATTTGAAAAGTGAGGCAGGGGTGCATCGCCTTATACGCCTTTCCCCTTTTGATACGGCAGGCAAGCGGCATACATCCTTTGCATCCTGCTCCATTTTGCCGGAGGTGGAAGATGACGGGCAAGTGGAAATTAACCCGGAAGATTTGCGGGTGGACACTTACCGTGCCAGCGGGGCGGGCGGCCAGCATGTAAACAAAACCGATTCCGCCATACGCATAACCCACCTACCCACAGGCATTGTGGTGCAATGCCAAAACGAGCGCAGCCAGCACAAAAACCGGGATGCCGCCATTAAAATGCTGCGGGCAAAGCTTTTGGAGCTTAAAATGCAGGCGCAAAGTGACAAAATTACCCAACTGCGGGGAGAAGTGAAAGACATTGGCTTTTCCAGCCAAATACGCACCTACACCTTTCATCCCTACAACCTTGTAAAGGACCACCGCACAGGAGCAGAAGCAGGCAATGTAAACGCCGTAATGGATGGTGCGCTGGATAACTTTATCAGCGCATATCTGCACTGGTTTAATAAAACATAGGGTTTGGGGCACACGGGCGATAGCCGACTGCCCCAAACCCGTATAGGGGTAATAAATGCAAAAAACTACCATAACCGCAAACGAAGCCAATCAGCGGCTGGACAAGTTCATCCATCGCCGCCTTGGCAGGCCGCCAAAAAGCTTTGTGCAGAAAATGCTGCGCAAGAAAAACATAACCGTAAACGGGCGCAAGGCTGATGGGGCTTTTATGCTTGCGGAAGGTGATGTGGTTAAGCTCTTTATATCGGAAAAAACTGCGGAAAAATTTGCCGCACCCGCCAAAACTTTCCCCAAAGGTGATGTGGTTGTGGTGTATGAGGACAACTATGTTTCCCTGTTAAATAAACCTGCAGGCTTGTCAGTTCAGCCCGACATTGCAGGGGGCGACTCTCTCATCGGGCGGTTGCGTGGGCATTATAACAGCGATTTTGCACCCGTTGCAATAAATCGGCTGGACAAAAATACCACAGGGCTGGTAATTTGTGCTAAAATCCTGCCAGCTGCACAGGCTTTGTCAAAACTGATGCATGACCGTAAAATACAGAAAATTTACCTTGGCGTTGCGCAAGGTGAAATTGCTATGAGAATGACCCTGCAAGGCACACATACCAAGGACAGGGAACGCAACATTGCCAAAATAGCCCATGACGGGGATGGCAAAGCGGCACATACCCACATTGTGCCGTTAAAATACTGCGCCACCAAAGACTTAACCCTACTGGAAATCCACCTGCACACAGGGCGCAGCCACCAAATCAGGGCGCATTTACAAAGCATAGGGCATCCCCTGCTGGGGGACATCAAATACGGAGGAAAAAAAGCAGGGCGGCAGCTGTTGCACGCCCATCAGTTAATTTTCCCGAAGCTGGATGGTGTTTTGGCTAATCTATCCAACAAAACCTTCACCGCCCCACCGCCATTAGACTTTTTAATTTATACCAAAACATCTTCAAAACAGTAGCATAAAAACATGCGGTTTCTACATTCACAATGCCACATAAAACAATTGTAGGTTATAGAATAGCTGTTAAAAAATCACGTTAAAAGCTTATCGCCACCCTTTTCTAACGAACCGAACGCTTATTTTTACAGATGCACAAAAGAAAACGGCGAGATAGTGGCTGGTGTATTGGCAGGGGCGTACTGTAATACAGCGATTTATGTTGATATACTGTGGGTAAGAGGGGCAGGGTGATTTTATATGTCAAAGGTGCTTACCGCCATCAAATTACAACATAATATAGAAATACATGGCACTACAGATGATGATATTGATGTGATTGTTCATGGTATTGTTGATTTTAACAAAAGCAGGCTCCCCTTCACCCAAAGTCCTACAAGTCATACTATTCAGGGTGGAAATAACACAGTTTGTATAACTTCGTCACAAAAGCACCAAAATTACAATAAAATGGCTTTACCAGCTGAACATTCAAAACAGAGGGCGCACTTATATGCCGAAACGATTATGGTATGTGCCGTAAAATTTACATTAGGGAGAGGCAAATATGACAATAAAAGAGCAGGCAGAGCGATTGCATAAAACGGTCGAAATCTTTATTTTAAGCTGTATAGATTCAAATGGATACCCTTTAACGAAAGCGGTCGTTCCAGGCAAGCACAGGGAAGCATTGAATGAGTTGTATTTCGCCACAAACACGTCATCGAAGTTTGTTGATGCCATAATCAAGAACAGAAAATCCAGTGTTTACTTTTTTCGCCAAGATGATACTGCTTGGGAGGGGTGCTTTCTAAAAGGAAGCATGGAGATTGTGACCGATATGAATATTAAAGAAAAGTATTGGTTAGAGGATTACAGAGAAGCCTATCCCCTATCAGTCTTCACTGATCCCGATTATTGTTTAATAAGATTCATTCCAAGCTCGGGAAGATTTTATAATAGCTATTCTGTCGAAGATTTTGAGGTCTAAGTACCTCTAATAAGCATTAGTAGCGTTATTTACACCATTAGCAGTGTGCGTCATAACAATGTTCGGCTTGGCAAGTGTATCAAGGATGGCAATGATATTGTTGCAGGGGTTTCGTCTCTAAGTTCTTGCCGGAAAACGTTTTATATCCTCGGCTTGTGGGTTGATGGAGCCCACCGAAACAAATATGCTTACCGCACTCATAAAAGCGGTAGAAGGTGAAGCACGCAAATCTGTACGGCAGCTTATTGGCCGCAGGTTATTGACCCCGCAATGTAGCATGTATGCGAAAAAATGAGTTATAAGACTTATGGCACCTTGGAAGTCTATCCGGAAGGTTGTACCCGTTATTTCACATCGAAAAAATTATGATTTTCATAAGCATGCTTAGTGCAAAACAAAACCCCGCCAATCCGTATAAAGGCGGGGTTTTGTTTTATCTTCTTGTGTATGTATAGCTCAAACCTTCCAAGTCAAGGCTGTCCAAAGTCAACTGGTTTCCGTTGATGGTGAAAGTCCATCTCATAGGTGCAATGCAGGTGCTGCCACACATTTCGGGGGTGGAGCATATGTACAAAACATCACCGTCCACTTCCCAGGTTATGTCCATAAAGGCCATAATGCCGCTACCATCCTGGTTAAATGTGTAATAGCTCATACCCATCCACATCCACTCGCCCAGCAAATCATCAGCTGATGCAAAGGTGGGCGCAGCTGGTTCTTCTTCTTCCTCTTCTACTTCATCCTCTTCCGGCTCCACAGGGTCGGTTGCTTCATCCTCTTCCGGCTCAACGGTTTCGTCGGCTTCACCAACTTCGTCGCCGGTCTCATCCGGTTCAACCGGGGTGTTATCTTGGTCAATATCACCCTCTAAGCTTGCTATGCCCGGCGTTTCCGCAGGTTCTTGCTCGTCATTTCCACCGCAAGCCGCCATTGCAAATACCATCATAGCGGACAGTGTTGCCACTGTTAAAGCTTTCATAAAATTCTTTTTCATAAAATTCTCCTTTGTCGTCTTTTATTCACAAAGGTAATATTATAGCGCAAATTGCAAGTTTTGTCAACACTTTTTTGTTGCGATTAATGTGCCGCCGTGATATAATTGGTGGACAAGATAAATAGAGGGGTTGTACATATGGGTTTTGGCAAGCGAGGATTACGGGGCAGCACGCTGGAAGAAATTATCAACATGACCAATGAAAGATATAAAAACCAAGGCCTTGCGGTAGTGGAAAAAATACCCACCCCCATCACCCCCGTAGCCATTGATAAAGAATCCCGAACCATAACACTGGCTTATTTTGAGAAAAAAAGCACGGTGGACTATATTGGAGCTGTGCAGGGCATCCCCATTTGTTTTGATGCAAAAGAAACACGCCAAAAGTCATTTCCCATCAATAACATCCATCGCCATCAAATAGAGTTTATGGAAGCTTTTGTGGCACAAAAAGGCATTGCCTTTATGTTGGTAAGTTTTACCACGCTTGATAAGTGCTTTTTTATGCCTTTTGATGACCTAAAGCCCCTATGGGAAGCTGCACAAGCAGGCGGCAAAAAATCCGTATCCTGCGAACTGTTTAACGAAGCATATTTGGTTGCGCAAAAAGGCGGGCAGCTAAAATACCTGGATGCCATAAGCACTTACATAGAGAACGGAAATTATCACCATTAGGTATAAAGCCACAAAAAACAGGCAACAATGATGGCACAACAGCAAGGTAGGTGAAGCTATGCGCCCTTTCATTTTTACACTGTTTTCTTTATTATTAGTTTTGGCGGCCTGCGGCGAAAAAGAGCCCGCATTAACGGAATATTATATACCCGTTGCCACCCTAACAAACCAGTTGTCCGCACCCGCTAATTATGAAAATGTTATTTTTCTTGAATTGATAGTAGAGCTGTTAAATCAGCCATTAGCCCGGCACGAATCTTCCGAGGGGGTGTTTTTAGGGGCATATATCGCCCGTGATGCCATTTCGGGGGGTGATATTCGCAGTTTTCAAGATTATATGGGGGTATCCCATGCAATTTTTGCCTATACAATGCGCCTTTGTGACCCCTTCCCTATCCGCTGGGTTTTGGATAATATTTCTAATCAAACAGCTCCTATGATTACTTTATTGCCGCCATTGTACGGCAACCCATTTTGCTTAGATGCCATTAAGTATTTCGCACAGTATGCAGGCATTTTTCATGTTCCAACATTTATCCAACTTTACCCTATACACGGAAACAACGGATTTTTGCCCGCCGAATATACAGCGTTTTTTGTCCAGGCAAGGGAGGTGCTGGCATATTATGCACCCAATGCAGCCTTGGTATGGGGCATTGATGCCGAAAACCTGCCAACAGCCAGGCATTTTTTGCCCACAGAAAATGCCGTGGATTGGATAAATCTCACGGCATACAGTAAAGTTGAAACGGATGGCAGTTTTGATGACTTTGGGCAGGTGCTAAACATGTTCCATCAAATGTTTAGCGAAATTACCTCACTAATGCTCACAACCGCTGTGTCCCACCACTCTTATGTTAACAACAGCCACTTCCCCACCCAAGCCGCTGACAAGCTTATGCAAATATACAATCTAATAGACAGCAACCCACGCATTAGGGCAATAATATACCAAAATTACAGCGATTTAAGCGGCACAGGCCATATCTACACCCTTAACACTTCACCCGTAATACGGGATGGGTATAGGCAGGCCGCAAGCCATCCCCGTTTCATCAACTTTGTGGAGCAAACCGACCATCCCCGCAACGGCAACATCAGCCTGCACCGCCCGGGGCAGGCCGCAGCCCGTGGCTATGGCTTCTATATTCAAACAGAAGGAGGTTTACAGCCCGTAAGTCAAATAATCCAAGCCCTTAATGCTGATTTTTTCGTTAATAAACAAAAAGGCACGCTAACCCTGCAAATACCCCGTTTATCCTATTTTCCCTAATTTTCCGCCACCATCTTCTCCACAAAAACCCCATAGCCCCGTAAGGGGCTTTGCACAAAAACATGGGTTACCGCCCCCACAAGGTGGTTGCCTTGTATTATGGGGCTTCCGCTCATCCCTTGCACAATGCCGCCGGTGCGGCTTATTAGGTCGGGGTCGGTTATACGTATTACCATGCTTTTATCACTTTGCTGGTCCGCATTAATGTTTTCTATAAATATATCATAAGCCCTAACCTGCCCACCCTCGATATTTGATAGGATTTGGGCGGGGCCGCGGGTGGTGTTATGGTGGCAGGCAACGGGAAAAGTCGCCTTTGGCAAGGCGTGGTAGTTGCGGTTGATGCTACCGTAAATGCCCAAGCGGCAGTTTTTGGTAATTTGCCCCAATACCACCTGGTTGTTAGTTTCGCCGATAAGCTCACCTGGGCAGCCTTTTTTGCCTTTGCGCACATCCACAATTTCCGCTTCTGTCAGCTGCCCTTGGCGCACGGTAAGCAGCTTTTGGGTGTCCACATCCACAATACCATGCCCCAATGCGCCAAAATGCCATGTTTTTGGGCAATAGTAAGTAATTGTGCCTATGCCCTGTGTACTGTCCCGCACCCAACAACCAATTTTCGATGTGCCCGAATCGGCGCATTTAACAGGTGCAATCTCCACATCCATAGCTGTTTCGTCACGCAAAATGGACAACACAACCCTATCCCCCGAAACGTGTATGGCATCCGTCATCTCCCCAATATCTTCCACCAAATTGCCGCCAATCTTTGTTACAATATCCCCGGGCAGCAACCTGCCACGGCTGGGGGATGCCGTTGCACCACTTGCCAAAACCACATCCCCCGCCCCCAAAACCACGATGCCTTGGGTGTAAAAACGCACGCCGCTGGTAATACCCACAGGCACAAGCATATTAGGCTTCGCTTTTTCCCGCAGGGTACCCGATACAGGCACGGCATCTTCATAAAAAATCTCCTGCCCTGTTTGGCCGGGCTGGTTAGGCCTTAACATGCCAAAAGCTAAATTGATAAAAATAGCCGCCACCAAAAACAGGGTGCTAACCATAAGAAAAATCTTGGAACGCCCACCCACACGAACTTCGGAATTTTCCATAAAATCCACTCCCGATAGTTATTTTGAAAATAGCAATCGGGTTAGTTTATCCAAAGTTGGGGATTTTATTGGCCGAGCACAAAATTTACAAAATATTGCAAAAAATACTTGCAAAATTAATGTGGCTGGTGTATAATTTATAGTGGGGTGTAAGGTGTGCATGCTGCAAATCTAACCATAGCAGAAAAAATCAAAAGCGTTAGGCTTTCCATGGATATAAAACAAGAAGCCCTTGCCCAAGCCATAGGCATTGTGCGCTCCAAAATTAGTGATGCGGAATCCGGCAAGCGGGAATATACCCGGGAGCAGGTAGATATTTTAAGGAAGCTATTGCGCATCGAAGGTGCCCCCCTATACGACAGCGAAATTGCCTATTACGAAAAACAGCTTGATTTGTGGCGTGAGTATATTAAGGAAGCACGCACATACGAAGCCGCAAAAATGCACGAAAAGCTGTCCGTAATAACCAAACTGCCCTACGAGCGGGATTTGACCTTCCATTATAGGATGTTTGAAGCCAAACTGTTTATGGAAACGGAGGAATTTTCGGCGGCGGAAGAAGTTTTGGAAAATGCAAAGCCGCTTCTTGATGAAACCACCGCCAAAAACCGCTACCATTACCACTATAACATGGGTATGTTTAATTTTTATAAAGTAAATTATATGGAAGCTAAAAATTTTTATAAGACAGCCTTTAATATGAACATTGAGGGTTTTGGGAGAGAGCCATCGCTGTATTACAACCTTGCCCTTTGTTATTCGAGGTTGGGGATGGCTGTTTTGTCGGTATCTACTATATTGGATGTTTATAACAGGTTTAGATATGACAAAACAAGTGAGCTTGGGTTGTTTTTGGATAACACGCTCGCCGTCAACCGCATCAGATTAAACCAAATTGAACAAGCGAAAGAAACTCTATGTAGAGCTTTGGAAAGGGCGACAATCCAAGATAACAGAGTATATATTGGCTGTGCGCTACATAACTACGGATACGCATACATGCGGGAAGGCAACTTTGAAGTTGCGTTGGAATACTTCCGCCAACAAGAAGCTTATTTCACAGAAGGCGATGACATACATCTTGAAAACCTGTATCAAAAAATCCGATGCCTTATGGCATTAAAAAAGAAGGCCTTATGCAAACCATTGATACTTCTTGGAGCCGATTATGCAAAGGATAGCCGGCGTTACTCGATTCTTTTTCAATCACTATCTCATCTACTTAATATGAATGATGAAGCTTTGCAATTCATAGAAGACAAAACCATACCCTGTTTAATTGAAAATCATGAGTTATCTAGGGCTTTAGAATTTTGTGAAGAGTTGATATTGACTTACACCAAGAAAGATTTGAAAATTAAAACCCTGGAAAGTATTGCAATAAAAAGTAACATTTTATATAGAATAACCTTTGGAGACGATACCTATTGAGAAAAAAGATAGCTGTTCTCGCAACCCATCGATACTATGAAGTTAATAGCAAAACTCAAATAAACCGAAGAGCCATTAACCTAATGGCTCTTTTTGATTTCCGAGAGAATGTCCCATAAGGACAGATAAATGCTGCAATAACCATTTAATATCATACTATTAAAGGGCATATTAAAAAAGGAGCGACAAAATCAATGGTAGTTAGAAAATTAGATCCATTAGGGCGGATAGTAATCCCCAAAGAAATGCGCAAAACCTTGGCTATTGACGAAGGTGATGACATAGCCATTACCTTGGAAGGTGGTGGGGTTGTGCTTACAAGGCACTCATCAGCATGCTTTATATGCGATAGTTACGAGGAGGTGCAGCGGGAAAATAAGGCTCTTTTATGCAAGATTTGCAGAAGAAAAATAAACACCCTTATCCTTGATTAGGGCGGGTATACATAAACCGCAGGGGCGCACAGTATGCACCCCTGCGGTTACCGGTTTTTGCGAAGGTTTTCCAAGTTTTGCATATGCTCTGCTATACGGGCTTCCCGCCCTTGGCTTGTGGGTGTGTAGTAGGTTTTGTCCGCCAGGTTATCGGGCAGGCATTGCATATTGGTTATTTTGCTTTCATGGTCATGGGCGTATTGGTAGCCTTTGCCGTAATTTAGCTGCTTCATCAGTTTGGTAGGGGCGTTGCGGATAACCAGCGGCACGGGCTCGTTGGGGCTTTTAGCAATATCTTCCATAGCAGCGTGGTATGCCGCATCCAGGGCATTAGATTTGGGCGCAAGGGATAAGTAAACCACCGCCTGTGCTAAGTTTACACCGCATTCGGGCATGCCGTTAAAATGGCTGGCTTGGTAGGCGGCGTTGGCCTGCACCAGTGCTGCGGGGTCGGCCATCCCCACATCTTCACTGGCAAAGCGCACCAAGCGGCGGGCGATATACAACGGGTCTTCACCCCCATCCAGCATGCGGCACATCCAGTAAACGGCCGCTTGGGGGTCGCTGTTGCGCATGGATTTGTGCAAGGCGGATATGATATTGTAATGCTCCTCCCCCTTCTTATCGTACAGGTTAATTTTCTTGCTAACCACTTGCTGTACAAGCTCCTCTGTCACCTTTGTCCCACCATCTTCAATAATAGCGGAATTTAAGGCAATTTCCAGCGTGTTTAGGGACATGCGGGCATCGCCGCCGCAAAACTGGGCAATAATGTCCAAAAGCCCTTCATCTATATGGATTTGGCAGTTGTTATCCTGCGCAAAATGGGCAACGGCACGGGCTAACAGCTCCACAACTTCCTCGGTTTTAAGGGCATACAATAAAAACACCTTGCAACGGGACAGCAAAGCGGAATTTATTTCAAATGACGGATTTTCGGTGGTTGCACCAATTAGGATAACGCTGCCATCCTCCACACGGGGCAAAAAGGCATCCTGTTGGCCTTTGTTAAAACGGTGTATCTCGTCCACAAACACAATGGTCTTTTTGCCCCAAAGCTGGGCAGTTGTTGCACGCTCCATCACCGCTTTAACCTCTTTAATGCCATGTTGGGTTGCGGAAAAGTTCACAAATTCGGATTGGGTTTTGCCTGCAATTATGCGGGCAAGGGTGGTTTTGCCCACCCCCGGCGGTCCCCACAAAACCATGGATGGTACCGTGTCCCGCTCCACTAAACGGCGTAAAAGCGCACCTTCTCCCACCAAATGCTTTTGCCCTACAAAGCCATCAAAAGTGGTGGGGCGCAATTTTTCCGCCATTGGTTGAAAAACAGGCATTTTGTCACCCCTTAAAAAGTTTGTTCATACGGTTTGTTAAGTTTGCTTGCCGCCTTTCGGTAGCTATATGGTCGATGGCATACGCTTCACCTTCCCTGCGGATGATATGCCCTTCTTTCGCATCTTTCGGAAGGTTGGCTTTCATTATTTTCACTGTTTTCGTGGTTTCTAAGCATTCGCAAATAGCTGTGCCATCCACAATCCTATCAATTACCCAAACCATGGCACACCCCCTACAAAAATGATAATTGCCGGCTTTCGTAGCCTGCTTTGTAATTTTGTATTACTGCCCTCATATCATAAATCAACCCCAGCCGCTCACACTCATCAGCAAGCAAACGCCAAAGTTGTTTGCTTCTGGGGGACTGGCAGTTGTAGCGGCCGCCAAATCTTTTTATATACTTTTCTTTAATATCAGGCATGGTTTTGTCCAGCGCATTATAAAAATGCTCTCGGTTGCCTGCACGCAGGGTCATTCCAAAATAAGTGTAAACGAATTTTGCACCCGCATCCTTTGCCATGCGTACAATTGAAAGTATGTTTTCGTCTGTATCGGTGATAAAGGGCAAAACGGGGGACATTAATACCCCGCAAAACACACCCTTTGACGATAATTTGGCAATGGCATCAAACCGCTGGGTGGCGGTGGATACATTAGGCTCAATCAGCCTTACAAGAGCATCATCCGCCGCTGTTATGCTAAGTTTTACCAGCACAGGCGAATGGGTTTGTATATCCGCAAAAACATCCCCATCCCGCTCCACCAAAGCCGATTTTGTGGTGATGGATGCGCCAAAACCAAAAGCATTAATAAGCTCCAAAGAATTACGGGTTAGGTTTAACTTGGCTTCTAAGGGGTTGTAGGGGTCGCTCATAGCACCGCTTGCCACAACACCTTTCTTAGCTTTACGGCGCAAATCATCCCGTACAATTTGCAGGGCATTTTCCTTTGGCTTTATGGTATCAAAATCAGGGTTTTGGTAGCACAAACTGCGGCTGTCACAATAAATACAGCCATGGTTGCAGCCCCGATAAATGTTCATATTAAAATCGAGCCCAAACCATTCGTCCGAGCCGCCTGTAATATTATGCACAATCTTTTTTGCAGGTGCGGTTTGTATTTCCATAAATAAATATTACCACCCGCCCACAAAAATGTCAACACTAAAAACCACGCCCAGGTAGGCGTGGTTTTTGATTTGTTCAGCACCATTCTTACTGTCATACCAATTCCATTCTCAATCATGGAAAAGCACATTTTGAAAACGCACTGAAACCTGCGATTTTCAAAATATCCTTTTCCATGTTTCGAATTGGAATTGGTATCAGTTAGCAACAAATACATTAGTAAGTAAGTAGTAAGCTATGCTGAGTAGTACCGCAGATGGAAAGAACACTAATTAAAAGCGATGCAACACTTTTAATTGTTTTTTATAAGCATTGGGGTGAATATATGGCCGCTTTCTACGAAGGGCCCAAATTTGAAAAGTATACACAATAACTATGGGCAGTCCAAACAGCAGGATGGATAAGACAATTAAAGCAAGAAGGTCTTGAATTACCACCACCCTCTATCCCGAAAGAATAGCTCCATACCTCTATTAACAATCCATGCGTGGCCTGCATAAAATTGGCTATGAGTAATGTTGCTGGATGGGGCACCGGGAACAGACCATCCCATGCTACCCCTATACGTTCTGAACGTTCTGCGTTGCCCGACGGCAAACCACTGCCCCACAACTCCGTCCACCATTACAAATTTATCCTGGTTGTTGGTAATCTCCCGATGTTCAAACCTAATAAAATTTGCAATTTGTTGGATTCCGTTTACAGCAGTAATGACAGCTCCTGCAATTGCTACAAATGTATTTATGGGTATTGCTAATAATGATAAGATGGTACTTACAGCAGTTGGAGCAAAAAATTCCAAAGCCCTTATTTGCCTAACATGGGAACTACTGGTGTGGGACATATGGGCTACATACATTCTTCCCGTTGGGGCGAACCTTGATGTTACAGCCCTGCGATGCCAGACAAAAGGTGCGGCACCCAACATGCTCATTACCTGTTCGATTGATTGCGGCACACCGGATAGGGGCATGATGCCAAATTCGTCAACAAACATCATTTCGTAAGAAGATTTTGGCATTTCAACAGTGGGAGCCGCCCTTCATCATGGAGAAAACGGAAGGCAAAACTATACACCCCTTCAGGTGAAAGTTGTGACGAATACACAAAGTCATTAGTAAGGACGAAATGAAATAAGCTGCCGTTAAATTCGTCAAATTGCTCAAAAATACCACTGTCTGCATTATAAGATAAAACATTGTCCATTTGTAATTCATTATGTAAATTTACAAACCCTTCCGCTTGCAGCGGTATCGCCATAAACATCATCACCGTTGCCATTGTCATAGCTGCAATTTTTAGCCTTAACCTTTTCATTTCAGTACCTCCTTAATGTTATTATATCGCTCCCCTTTTTTTGTCAAGATATTTTTTACAAAAAGTAGACTATGTTTTATATTTTTTATACGATAACCCCCACACTAAAAAACCACGCTCAAAGTCGTGGTTTTTTAGTGTGGGGGGTTATTTGGGTATAACTACAAAAGATACTATTGCCCCAAAATCATTTTATTTAAGTCCATTGGCTGCACCCAAATCCCGCCTTTGTAGGCACGCATGCAGCCACCACTTACCTCGTCCACCAAGGCAACAGCTCCATCCACATGCCCAAATTCAAACTTAATGTCATAAAGTGTCAGGTCTTTTTTAGCCAAATCATCACGGATAAGCCTACCAATGCGCCCTGCAAGAATTTTGCAGTCCTCATATTGCTGCCTTGTTAAAATACCCAGTGCCGCAAGGCTGTCGCCTGTTATTGGCGGATCCGCTTGCGCATCATTTTTCAGGGTAAATTCCACCACCCCGTCCAAATCCGCACCTTCTTGTATATAGTCCCCATAACGTCGGGTAAAGCTGCCCGTAGCCTTAAAGCGCACCACAACTTCCAACCCCTTGCCAAACATTTTGGCGGGCTTAACCACCATTTGCGCCTTATCAAGGTCAGCGGACACAAAATGGTTGGGTACACCAGCCGCCGTCAGCATCTCAAAAAAATACTTGCTAAGGGCAAGGCACTCCCTCCCAAGCCCGTCGATGGTCAGCCCAACAGCATTTTCTCCGGGGTCAAAAACCCCATCCTTGCCCGTGGCATCATCCTTAAACTGCAACAAGTAATTCCCATCCGATAGGGTGTATACATCTTTGGTTTTGCCTGTGTAAACCAGTTCCATCTTTATCTCCCCTTAATACACTATCAAAGATTTAATTTTATCTTTCAAATCCATTTTGTCTTTGTCATCAAGCGTTTCGTATGCATCTAAAAAATCAAGAATAAACTTCCGCAATGCGTTGTTAAACCAAGGTTCGTTTGCTTTGGTGGTTTTTGCATTTATCAGTATATCGACCCATCGCTTTGATAGGACACCTTGCCAATCGGAAAGCAGCTCGTATTTTAGAAGGTTATCATCATCCCTCTTAAACTCCAAAATATTACCGTTTTTAAGTCTGTTCGTTACATTCCATTTTCTGGCTTCGCTAAACGAAACCTGTGGTCTTGGGCTTCTGTCGGGAAACTGCATTTTTGAATTAATAGCATTGATGTAGCGTCCGGTTGCGATATCCACACTATCTTTTGAAAATTTGATAAAAATAACCCATTTATCTGGTGACACTTGCTGTATGCTGGAACCGGGTATGGAGTCGGTTTTTGTCGTTTTAAGTTCGATAGGTTCGTAGTATAGTTTTCCGTTTAGGTGTATCTCTAAGCAAATATCAGGATTGGTGTAGACCCCGCTTTTGCCGCAACGTAGCAACTCTTTTAGCTGGAGATTTATATCCTCCGGCAAAAGCACACGTTTTATTTCCGCATTTTTCAAACAAGCAACTTCAACCATCTCGCTTTTATCAATTACAACACCGACCATATCGGTATCAGAAGGGATTTTATTGAAATGGTTCTCTATCAACTTTTTGAAATATTCCTTCAAGGGCCTGTCCGTGTTGGCTTCATCCTGCCACAAAGACATTTTCAAAATTTCATCCTTTTGCGTGTGTAGGTATTTTTCCAATTCATACAAATATATATGAACAAAGTATTCTTTCAAGCAAACGCCCCCCCATTATCGTAATGATTCGTGCAAAGCTCTCGCAATATGCCAAGCCATAACAGGCGGTACAGCATTTCCAATTTGCTTGTATGCGGCACTGGCAGAGCAGTTAAATTCAAAATCATCAGGGAAGGATTGAAGCCTTGCGCACTCTCTTACGCTCAAGCGCCGCCAATTTAATATGTTGTGCGGCTCTTTATCGCACAAACTGCGATAATGCCCTTCTATGTTGCCATGATGCTCTGCCCTTATGGTTGGTGCCGGGGCATTGGCTTTAATTTGCAGGTTGCCCTGCATCTTTTTGCCCTCATAAAATTTGGCACGGGAATAATCCTTCATGGTGTGGTTTTTCGGAAAATCACTACCTAATTTATCCCAAAGGTCATCAATGGCCGCTTTTGCACTTATATAGGGTATCTCTACGGAAAGTCCGTGGGTGGGACAAGGGTATTTAATAACTTTATGGGTATCTTGCCTTATACCGATTATTATGATTCTTATACGGTTCTGCGGCACGCCATAATCGGCGGCATTTAGGGCTTTGTACTGCACATCATAACCTATTGCCCTAAATTCGTCCACAATAATTTCCAATGGAGAAGCCCCGCCTGATATGCCGGACTTTCTGATACCATCCACATTTTCCGCCACAAATACCATGGGGCGCACATATTCGATAACTTTTTTCATCTCTCGATACAATTGCCCGCGCTCTGTGGAAAGCCCTTTTCTTTTGCCTGCCAAACTAAAATCTTGACAGGGGAAACCACCTACAACCACATCCGCTTGTGGTAACAGGTTATAATCCAAATCCTTTATGTCGCCACAATGGGGGGCGTGCCCCAGATTATGATGATATGTGTTGCAAGCGGCCGGCACAATATCATTGGCAAACACTATGCTGTAAGGGTTTTCTGCGTAGCTTGCGCCAAGAAAGCTAAATCCACCCTTAAAGCCCAAATCCATACCGCCGCAACCGCTAAACAGCGAGATAACAGAAAATTTTTTTGCCATGTTAATACTGCGCCCTTTCCCCACCAATAAGCTTTGGGCGGGATGTTAGGGCGGTTACATGGGCATTGCCCACCTTTTTAATGGTTGGACGGAAGGGCACTTGCACAAAACGCACATGCATGCCTATGTGGGTATCGCCAATGTCCATGGCGGCATGGGCTTTGATATGTTCTACAACCACAGCATTTTTTAATATTTGGAAAGCGGCTGCGGCACAACTGCCGCCGGCAGAAGGGGTTGGGCGCACTCGAACTGCTTCCAAATTGTGCATCCCGGCACACTCTTTGGAAACTACCAGCGCACGGTTAAGATGTTCGCAACATTGTATGGCAATAAATACACCAAGCTCCTCGGCCGCATTTATGGCGGCGGATGCCACGGCACTGCCCACTTCTGCACTGCCCGCCTTGCCAATGTGCTGCCCCAAAATTTCGCTACTGGAACAGCCAAGCACAATAATGTCACCCCGTACCAGCCCGCCTGCCTGTACAACTTCCTTAAAAATTTGGTCAACTTGTTCTGTTATTTGATTTGTGTCCATTGCATCATCTCCGCATAATTTGTTGGGTTTCGCCTACAAATTCAAACCGCCAGTTGCCGTCCGCATCCTGCGTGTTTACACCTTCCGCCATGGCTTCTGCTATAATCTCAAAACCCATGGATTGGTACAACCGGACAGCCGCTCTGTTCCAACTTGTCACACTTAGGGTGATGGGGCATACCCCGCAACTTTGCAGATGCGACACTGCAAAGAAAGCGATTTTGCGCCCAAAGCCCTGCCTTTGGTATTTGGGATTTACCACAAGGCTATCAATCTCCCCAACCCCATTCTCTGTCACCTTTATGGTTGCGCCGCAAATAATATTGTCCCCATCCAGCACTATGTAGGTGTTTTGCTTCAAATCTTCCAAATTCATCAAGGTGTATCTGTGGGCGTCAAAAGGGCGGATATTCAAGGCTTTGCGCATCTCATAAAAGGCCTCATCCACAATTTGTTGGTATTGTACGTAATACTCATCCCGCAACAAAACGGGGGATAAGTCAGAAACCGCCGCACCGCCTTTGTATTCCATTTTGCACACGCCAAACTGTGTTACTTGCTTATTTTTCATAAAATTCCCACTTCCTTACGGCTTGATTCGCTATTTAATCCAAAATAGAAAGATTGCGATTAGGATAATCGATAACCAGTGTCTTACCTTTGGCAATATCACTGCCCAGCACGCCCGGTTGCAAAAAAGTTTTTGACAAGCTGTATTCCCGGTTCGAGTAGGATATGGCGTTATTTATTGCAAATGGCGACTCTCCTATATATGCGTTAATATGCGGGACAAGTGCACCTGATATTTCCACTATTGCCCCTGTTGCAAAAGCCTCTTGCTTAAATGGTTGGGTGTCGGCAAAAAAGCCATCCACGCACTTCCCGAATTGTGTTACGCCCCCACCCGTATCTATGCCCATAGCCATATTTTTGCCGTCAATTTTAACATTAACCATCGGAAAAAAATCGCAGCACATATTTGCAACTTTATTCTCGGCTTTTGATGTTTCGATACGAACAAGCCTGTCTCGATAGTTTATGGTCCAACATAAATTTTTCATAATTTCCCAACCTATTTTTCCGTTTATCGGAGGGGCTTCTAAGTCCCCGGTATCATATGCGCTATCAGGCACAACCACGCATGGTTTGTTTCTAAACTCACTATTCCCGACCATAAAGCTATCCATAGCAGCAATCTGGGTAGTTATGGAATTTTCCAGGGGGGTGTCGGCCTCTACCATTGTGCCGCTCATGGCAATGCCGCATTTTTTTGCAACCGTTTCCGATACCATTGTTAGCATTGCGCCCGTATCAATAAGTAGCTCCACGTCCACTCCATTTATCTGCACGCAAACCGATGGTAAATCTGAAAATGCCGGCGGCATGGGCAATTCTTTTGGGGTTGACGATAAAACCGCCCTAATATTTCTTGTGTCGTATACCGCAATCTGCTCTTCATCGTCGTTGTTTCTCGGGATGCCGAGCTTCGCAAGCTCGTCAAAACGGTCTTGCCATAGCAACAACGGAAATAATAAGTCCAAAGCAAAGTTCTTTACTTGTGCATCTTGTGTACTTTCATATAAGCTGCGTAAAATTTGCTCTGCTGTTTTTTCATCTGCGCCCAAAAAGCTCTTCGCCCCATTATATAGCTGCTTTTGTTCGTCGCTATACCCTGTAATATCAAAATCGCTATGTGTTAGATTGCGAATTTTATCAAAAAAATCCATTCCTAATACCCTCCAAAAAATATTTTATTAAACGGCAAGTTAGGTGGTAAAAAGATGCACCTTTGCCGGGTGAGACTTATTTCTTGATGTCCATCTTAACTTTCTCCACTTTCAAGCGTTTACCTTTCATCTTCAAGCCCGTTAGCTTGGATATGATGATATCTGCCATATCTTTGGGCACTTCCACAAAGCTGTAGCTTTCAAAAATTTCGATACTGCGGATACCTTTGCCCGGCAGGCCTGTTTCGCCTGCAATTGCGCCCACGAAATTGCCTGCCAATACCCTGTCCTTTTTACCTACGTTAAACATTAGGCGCACACGGGGCGCACGGGGGTTGACGGATATGCCGCCGTCCTTACCCTTGATTTTCTGGCGGCTACGCCAAATACGCCCCTCTTCCTTTTTAATGGAATCCTCTCCGCCTGCAATATATTCCACATCGCTGGCATAAAGCATTTTAAGTACACCTGCGGCTATATCCTCGGCAGGTATGCCTTTTTCTAACAAGCCTGCAACAATGCCTTTGTGCTTTTCCAGCAAGCCCTTTTCAATGGTTTGCTCAATATCAAGGGCTATGCGGCTGGCACGTGCACCTTCCACCTCCGCAAGGGTGGGTATTGGGGCAAGTTCCAGCTTTTGTTTGGTAAAACGCTCCAAATCCCGCAATGCGGCAAATTCTTTATTGCCTGTTATTAGGGTTAGGGATGTGCCCGTGCGCCCCGCACGCCCTGTGCGCCCAATGCGGTGCACATAAAATTCCATATCTTGGGGCAGGTCGTAGTTTATAACATATTCCACATGGTCTATATCCAGCCCACGGGCGGCAACATCTGTGGCAATAAGCATATCTATGCGGCCCTTCTTAAAACTCTCCATTACAGCATTGCGTGCAAATTGCTTCATGTCCCCATGCAGGGTTTCTGCAAAATAGCCACGGTTGCGCAGTTTTTCCGAAAGTTCTTCCACCATTTTTTTGGTATTACAAAAAATCATACTGCGCTTGGGGTTGTAATAATCTATAAGGCGGCAAAGCACCTCCATTTTTGTGCCACGGGGTATATCATATAAAAATTGTTTGATATTTGGCAAAACAAGCTCCTTGCGCACCACTTTGATGATAAGGGGGTCGTTTTGATAGTTTTTGGTAATCGCCATAATCTCGGGGGACATGGTGGCAGAAAACAGCAGGGTTTGACGCTGCTCCGGCACTTCTTTCAGCACCGTTTCAATATCATCCCTAAAGCCCATGTTTAGCATTTCATCCGCTTCATCCAAAATTATTATTTGCAAATTGGCAAGCTTTAGGGTGCGTCTGCGTAAATGGTCCATAATGCGCCCCGGTGTGCCTATAACCACCTCCGGGCTACGTTTTAGGGCATTTATCTGCAACTCAATACTCTGGCCGCCATATACGCAAACAATGCCCACGCCCTGCTTGTATTTGCTAAAATTGCGCATTTGGGTTGCTACTTGCTGGGCAAGCTCCCTTGTTGGGCACATTATAAGCACTTGTGTTTTACCTTTTAATTCGGGCTTTAGCATTTCTATGGCAGGTATGCCAAAGGCCGCTGTTTTGCCTGTGCCTGTTTGGGAATGCCCAATAACATCACGCCCGCTAAGTACAGCCGGGATACCTTTTGCCTGTATGTGGCTTGGGGTGGTAAAGCCCATATCCGCCACCGCCCGCAAAACTTCCTCTGATATATCAAGGTCTGTAAAAGTCCACTCTTCCGTGTTTTCGGCTACATTTTTTTCTTCCGTCATTTCCGTTCCTCTTTTCATAATCGCTTTTCGCTTATTGTATCACAAAACAGCGGGGATGGCAATAAAATAATAAACAATGTATTTTGAAAAGGGGAAATTAAAATGAGAATGCGGTACGGTGGCTATACCACCGATTTTGGCCCAAAACCCTTTGTGGTAGACATTGAGAAAGCAACCATAAGCAACAACAACTTCCGCACCGCCTTGTGGACGGGCAAAAACCTACAATGCACAGTTATGAGCATAAACCCAAATGATGACATTGGTTTGGAACAGCACAACCATGTGGACCAGTTTTTGCGCATCGAAAGCGGCGTAGGCCTTGTGCAAATGGGTGATGCCAAGGAAAATCTCTACTTCACCCAACCGGTCTTTGAAAATTCTGCCATTTTTGTACCTGCCGGCTTTTGGCACAACGTCACCAACACAGGCAATGCACCCTTAAAGCTCTATTCCATCTACGCCCCGCCAAACCACCCGGCGGGCACTGTGCACCCCACCAAAGAAATTGCGGAGGAGATGGAGGGGCATTAGAACAGTAACGCCACTGTTGTATAGCAGTGGCGTTTTATTTTGTGCAAAAAAATGTTGAGATATTGGAGATTTTTTCTCTCAAATTAACTATTTTTTATAATATAATGGATAATATATCTAATTTTGTGCAATAATTTCACCAAAAGGCTTGATTTTTTGAAAAAGGGGTGTTAGAATTATGTCGGAGGTGGGTGGCTTGCTTTTACAATTTAAGGTAAAAAATTACCGCTCTATTGGTGATGAGGTTGTTTTGGATTTGACCGCAGGTAGCGGTAAGGAACATTCTGATTTTTTGATTGAGTTAAAAAAGGGCATTAACATTTTGCCTATTATTTCCATGTACGGCGGAAATGCCAGTGGTAAATCAAATATCATAAATGCCATGGGAAGTATGATATTTGATGTAAAATCTTCCCACTCTAACGGGGAAAGGGACGACACCCGCATTAACGTAAACCCCTTTGTTTTTAATGATAAATTGAAGAATGAGCCGACAGAATTAGAAATGTTTTTTACAGTGGGTAAACACGAATACCAATACGGTTATAAAACCACGACTAACAAAATTTATGAAGAATGGTTATATAGGCGAACGCTTTCAATAAGAGCAACCAAAGAAGAAGTTATTTTTGAACGCGAAGGAAACAAGGTTGTCTTCGGAAATAAGTATTTGAAATCTTCAAGCTTATTAAATCGCCTGAAGGAAAGAAACCTTGCTTTAAGCGTTTTAGGAGCTTGGAATGCTAGTAAAATGTTTTCGGATATTTTTGAATGGTTTAACGAGAATCTACATTTTCATGTTAATAATATTGATTACGGGAGTGTTAAAACATATTTTGAAAGGTTTGATGGACTGAAAGACTCTTTTGTCAAGTTCTTACAAGAATTTGACCCCTTAATCAAAGATTTGGCTTGGAGAGAGGCAACGGATGTTGACGGCAAAGTGAGAATGATACCTTTTTCTAAGCGTGACAAAGGTGAGTTTCACTTCGCTAATGAGTCCGAAGGCACACAGAGATTGTTAAGAATTTATACAATTTTTTACATCGCATTAAATGAAATGCGTTCAACCTTAGTATATGATGAGCTGGACGCACACTTGCACCCTCTTATGTTACGACGCATTGTCAGTATGTTCCATAACAAAGAAATCAACAAAATGGGTTCGCAGTTAATTTTCACTTCCCATAACCTTATTTTGTTGGACAACAGGGAGCTTAGACGAGATGAAATTTGGTTTGTTGAAAAAGACGAAAGAGGCTTCACTAATGCCTATGCCATGGATTCTTTCAAGGGGCGTTCTGATTTAGATTATTTGAAAAATTATCTATCTGGTCGGTTTGGGGCTATACCCTTTGCTATTGCGGGGGTGCAGAAATAATGGGCACAGACAACTTCCATCATAGGGGCAGAGCTGGTAGAGCTGCACGCCGAGAAGCCTATCAAGACGAGCGTACTTCCACATGGCTGTTTATGTGCGAAGGTGAAAAAACTGAGAGAAATTATTTCGAGGGACTAATCAAATACCTCAACTTGGATATAAAGGTCAAATATTCAAAGGGTGGAAAAAACACTACAAGCCTTGTTAAGGAATACAACCACCTTTATCGTGATGAAAAATGTGATTTCGGGAGAGTTTTATTTATTTTTGACAAGGATAGTTTTGATGCAAATAATTTTAATGTTGCTGCCGAAATCGCCGAGCGTATTGGCACAGTTGCGTGGTCAAACGAAAGTTTTGAACTATGGCTTTGTTTGCATTTTTACTGTATAGTTACTGCCCAAACTAGACATTGGTACAATAACAAATTAACGAGCATTTTACGAGAAAAGGGCTTTCTAACAGAGAATCAGAGTTATGAAGATGATGGCAAATCAGATCCTAATATTTTTAGCAACATTTCAGAAGCAGGCGGTTGTTATAAAAAAGCCATAGAGCGTGCCAAAAAGTTGACAGAAGACAAAGCCTTGCATAACCCCGCAAAAGCTAATCCCTGCACATTGATTTATAAAGCAGTGGAAGCCCTAATAGAGAAAGCTAAGAAAAAATAATTTAGCAAGTGCATATTTCCGTCCTCCGCCTCATAAATTGGGTGATAGATAATTGTCCAAAAAAAGAGAAGAGGGATAAACTTTATGGAAAATTTTAATATTTACCGGGATATTGCCGAGCGCACCAGCGGGGACATTTATATGGGGGTGGTGGGCCCTGTGCGCACGGGCAAATCCACATTTATTAAGCGTTTTATGGATTTATTGGTGCTGCCAAATATGGAAAACCCCCATATTAAGGAGCGGGCAAGGGACGAATTGCCCCAATCCGCCGCCGGCAGGGCAATTATGACCACCGAGCCAAAATTTATTCCCAACGAGGCGGTGGCCATAAGCCTTGATGATGTGGTAAATTTCCGTGTGCGGCTTATTGATTGTGTGGGGTATTTAGTGCCGGGTGCCGTCGGACATATGGACGATGATGCCCCACGCATGGTAAACACACCATGGAGCGAGCAAAAAATGCCCTTCGCCCAAGCGGCAGAAATGGGTACAAAAAAGGTTATTAACGACCATTCTACCATTGGCATTGTAATCACCACCGACGGCAGCATTACCGACATCCCCCGGGAGGATTACGAGGATGCCGAAGCCCGTGTAGTGGAGGAGCTTACAACAATCAACAAGCCTTTTATTATGATTCTAAACTCCACACGCCCATATGCAGGGGAAACGGAGCAGTTGGCAAGCGAGCTTGGTGAAAAATACGGCATACCCGTCCTACCACTTAACTGCGCCCAATTAAAGGCGGAGGATATTACGCAAATTATGGAGCGGGTGCTGTACGAATTCCCTGTAAAAGAGCTACACATAAACCTTCCCAAATGGATAGAGCCGCTACCCATGAACCACTGGGTTAAACAATCCGTCATCACCACCATGCAAGATATGGCACAGGGCATTTTTAAGATACGTGATATTAAAGCACACGCCGTAGCATCAATTGAGGAGAATGAGTTTATACGCAAAGCGTTTTTGGAGAGTATATCCCTTGGAGAAGGGGCTTGCGAAATCGAAATAAGTGTGGACGCCGCCCTGTTCTACCATGTGCTAAGCGAAGCCACGGGCATGGATATTGATGGAGAGCACAAGTTGATTTCCACCATAAAAGTGCTTTCCGCTGCCAAACGGGAGTATGACAAAATCGCCGCCGCCCTTGATGAGGTAAATTTCAAAGGTTATGGTATTGTAACCCCATCCATGGACGAAATGACGCTGGATGACCCGGAAATTGTACGCCACGGCAGCCGCTTTGGCGTAAAAATAAAAGCCAGCGCACCAAGCTTACATATTATCAAGGCCAGCATCGAAACCGAGCTGTTAATGTACAAAATGAAGGTTGCAACAGAATGGAATAAACGAGGAAATACAAGCATTGATGTGGAATATGCATTCCGCCTTGTGGCATAAACAAGGCGGTTTTTTCTTGTATACAAAATGAAGGGAGCTGAGAAGCAATGGCGGTTTTTAGAGTTGAAAAGACGAAAGATTTTACGGTGATGAGCAACCATCATTTTAGAAACAGAGAGCTATCGTTAAAGGCGATGGGGCTTTTATCGTTGATGTTGAATTTGCCCGATAATTGGGACTACACTCTTAAAGGGTTATCGACAATATGCGGCGATGGTATTTCAAGTGTCCGTGCTGGGTTGGTGGAATTGGAAACGCATGGTTATGTTGTGCGTGTACGGCTACGTGATGAACACGGACGGCTTGCCAATACGGAGTATTCCATTTACGAAGTACCGCCGACAAAGCCGAAAAGCGTAAAATCTCCATAAGCCCAATATGAGCCGTTAGATAGTTCGTTTTTGCACAATGGAGATGCGAAAATCTTATGTACGAAAATCCAACATAGGTTTTCCCTATGTTGGATTTTAACACGCTATTAAGTATTAAGATATTTAGAATTTACTTATTAAAATCTTTATGAATTAAATACTCACTCTCCCGCCCTTCGGTTGGGTGTGTGTTTACAACAATGATGACTTGGTTGCAATCTAAAATCTTTAACTGGCTGAAAATGAAAAAAATAAGGCCTTGCGCTTAGGTGCTTCAGCGCGCTACAATTATTTTGGGGAGATATAACCAAAAATTAGGAGCGTGATTTTATGAGTAAAGAGTATATTCCAGTTGCCACAATCGACACGGTTTATTATGAGCCGCAGACAAAAGAAGAATTTGACAAGTTGATGGAAGTCGTAAAAGTTGGGGATATGGTGTACAGTAAATGGGTATTCAGCGGTTTATGGTATACCGTTGGCCTAAACGATATTAACGACCCCACATCAATATGCCTATTCCCCAACATAATCATGGATGAGGAATTACCGCAACTAACACGTTGGGGATTGGCTCGTTACCATTATCTGAAATCCGAGCGTAAATTCATGGCGGCGGGGTTTGGTACAGTTGGGCTGCATAAACATTGCCTTGAAGTACAAGAACAGGCTGAACAGCGAAAGGCAAATATGATGGCTGCTATTCGCAAAGACCCCGCCAACCGTGTGTCGGAACGAGATAAAGCCGAAAACCCAATGGTGTGGGTACAGCGCATGAATCAATTTCAGGCACAAGTCCACGAAGTTATAAATACCGATTTAATCTTCAGCTAGTGCCATTAAAATAGAAAGGAAGTGAAAATTGAGTAAGAAAAGAACACGCAAAAATCGCATCGTGTTTTGCTTGGACGACAGCGAATTTGAAATCCTATCACAGCGATTGCAAAAAGTCGGAATGAGAAACCGTGAGGCCTTTGTCCGCAAAATGGTTTTGGACGGCTACATCATCAACCTCGACATCAGTCCTTCGGTTGAAACAAATCGTTTGATACGAAGCATTTCCAACAACATTAACCAAATTACCAAGCGATGTAACGAAACAGGCAGTGCTTACGAAAACGACTTTCGTGAATTACACGCCGAGGTTTGCAAATTGAAGCCGCTTATAATTCAAGCCCAAACCGAAATGATAAAACTTTGTAAAATGTAATCCAATACAAATTCACTTAGCAGCGGAACGCTTAGAAAAAAGCGTTCCGCTGCTTTTTTGTTTGCAAAACTGTTAAGCACAGCGAAACAAATTTTGCAAATGGGGTCGAGGGGAAGCCCCTCGCAAGCGGCTGTGTTGCAACACAGACATTGCTTGCCTGTTTACCTGTTTACCTGTTTACTCTGAAGCCCTTGTGTTTACTGTGGTTTGGGATTTCGCCTCCAAAATGCACATTTATATGAATACATCTGAAAGGCTGCTTGAACAGCAGTCAATTAAGTTATCCACAATTTATGTGCAGCGCAAATTTGTAATTGTGCTGGGTCTAAATTTCTGGTATAATGTAAAATGAGGATAAGTGTGCAGATGTGCTTGTCATAAATCATCATTTCATTTGCGCCTAATGCCTGCGTACAAGCAATCTTACAAACAGTTTCAGGGGGAACACATATATGGCAAAGATAAAAGTAAAGACAAAAACAACCGAGCAAACATTGGAAACAATTATGATGAATTGCCGCAACGCCCTCCGTGGAACAATTGGCGGTAACGAAAAAAATCGTGATGCGGTTTTGGGATTGGTGTTCCTAAAATTTGCAGGTTTCAAATTTGAAAATCGCCGTGCTGAAATTATTGAACAGTATGGTGATGTTCCTGCGTTTTTGGAGAAGAAGTCTTTTTATCTTTCCGAAAATGTTTTCTTCCTAAACGAAACATCACGCTGGAGTCATATTGAAATCAACGCAAGCGCAAATGATATTGCAGTAATCATTGACACAGCAATGAGGGATATTGAAGATGGCAACCCTCCGCTTAAAGGTGCGTTACCACAAAATTTTTATGTAACACTCGGCACTCGTCCTGAGCAATTGAAAGCGTTGATAGATGAGATAAACAAAATTGACGACAAACGTTTTCATGAGAGTGATTTAATTGGGCGTGTTTACGAATATTTTTTACAAGTGTTCGCAATTGATTCTGGCACAAGCAACGAAAAGGGCGAGTTCTACACTCCAGCCAGTATTGTTCAATTGATTGCTGAATTGATTGAGCCGTATTCGGGTGTGGTGTATGACCCCTGTTGCGGTTCGGCGGGAATGTTTGTGTCCTCCATCAAATTTGTGGAGCGGCACAATGGCAACCGCTCAAAAATTTCTGTGGTTGGGCAGGAACGCAACCCCGATACTTGGCGGCTTGCAAAAATGAACCTTGCAATTCGTGGAATTGCCCATAATCTTGGCGAACGGCCAGAATCCACTTTTGCGGAGGATTTGAACAAAGGCAAAATGGTTGACTTTATCATGGCAAACCCGCCGTTCAATTTGAAATTGGGTGCGCAAGGAGTAGCGCAAGACAATATGAACAGCGACCCCCGTTGGGATGGCTATACTCCACCACCAGTTTCAAATGCCAACTATGCGTGGATTTTGCATATGTTATCAAAACTGGATGTAACCAACGGCATCGCTGGATTTTTGCTTGCTAACGGTGCATTAAACGCTGATGGTGTTGAAGGTGAAATTCGCAAAGGATTGATTGAGAATGACAAGATTGAAGCCATTATCGTCCTTCCGCGCGAAATGTTCTACTCCACTGACATTTCCGTAACCTTTTGGATTTTGAACAACAATAAAAATGCACGTATACTAAATGGACGACAGTTGAGGGATAGGCGTGGCGAAGTCCTTTTTGTTGACTTGCGCCGTTGGAATGACAATATTTATGAAAAGAAATATGTGCAATTTTCTGACGAGCAGATTGATAACATAAAGAAAATCTATACAAGCTGGCAAACAGGGGTTGATTATCAAGATGTGCCTGAATTGTGCCGTTCTGCGACAAAAGATGAAATAAAGGCACAAAAATATTCCCTTGCTCCCAGCAAGTACATTGAGTTTATAGACCATGATATGGAAATTGACTATGCAAGAGAAATGGCACGTATTCAAAGTGAGATGCGTGAGGTGTTGAGAGCAGAGAAGAAAGCCCAGTCGATGCTGGAAGTAGCTTTTAGGGGGATTGGATATGGCATTGACCAAAAATAGGTTAGGTAATTATATTGAACGTGTTGAACGCCGAAATTCAGAGCTGAAGTTCGGTGCGCTTGATGTTCGAGGTATTTCCAACAGTAAAGAAATTCAATCCACAAAAGCTAATATATCCGAGCGTTCATTTTTGCGATTTCAAATTGTTAATCCGCATGAATTTGTGTTCAATAGACGGACAACACGTATGGGAGAGAAACTAGGGCTTGGGTATAATGATATGGATGAACCCTTCATCGTTACTGAAGATTATGTTGTTTTTCGAGTCGTTGATGAAAAAATTTTATTGCCAGACTACCTCAATGTGTTTTTTCGACGTCCTGAGTTTGACCGTTATGCACGCTGGGACTCGTGGGGTAGTGCTACGGAGTTCTTTAACTGGGAGGAAATGTGTGATGTGCCAATTGACATTCCACCGCTGCCAAAGCAACAAAAATTTGTTGATGTTTATAATGCCATGCTTGCCAATCAGCGTGTTTATGAGGATAGTTTAAGTGACTTGGAAACTGCTATTTCTGCAAGCATTGAAGAATTTAAACATATCGCCCCTCGAATAGCAGTTGGCAAGCTGCTTGAAGAAGTAGACAATCGAAACCGTGATGACTCATTGTCGAATGTTCAAGGGATTAACATTAACAAAAAGTTTATGCCCTCGATAGCCAACTTAAGCACAACCGACCTTACGAAATACAAAGTTATACAGAGGGGTCAGTTTGCGTATAGTGCCATGCAAACAGGGCGTGATGAGTGTATCCGTATAGCATTATTTCACGAGGATGAACCTGTGATAATTTCTCCTGCGTACTCGGTTTTGCAAGTCAAAACAGGAGTGGAGCGTCCTGTTCTTGCGGAGTATATAAAACTTTGGTTTAGTCGTAGCGAAAGTGATAGATATGGTTGGTTCATTAGCGATAGCAGTATTCGTGCAAGTTTGGAGTTGTCGAGGTTTTATGAAATAGAGATACCTCTGCCCTCTTTAGAAAAGCAACAAGCCGTTGTTAATTTTTACAACGCAAAGCACATGATAACCGAAAATGTATCAAAAATAAGCAAACTTTTGAAAGAAATTTGCCCCATACTAATAAAAGGCTCGCTCGAAGAAGCCGAAGCGTAAATTGTGCCAACACTGTCGGCACAATTTTAGGAGGTACGAAGGTGCTTATAAACAACAACGAGTATTTTGAGATTTTAGAAAGTGTTAAAACGCATATAAACTGTGCCCAACACAAGGCTGTGATGGGGCTTAATCGTGAGCAGATAATCCTTTATTGGAACATTGGCAGGGTTATTTTGGATAATGCCAAATGGGGTAATAAGTTTGTGGACAACCTTGCAAAAGACATTAAACTGGAGTTTCCAAACGCAAAGGGTTATTCGGTGCGGAACTTGAAGTATATGCGCAAATTTGCTGAATTTGTGGATGATTTAGAAATTGTGCAGACACTGTCGGCACAATTGACATGGTCGCATAATAGGCTATTGCTCGACAAAACAAAATCGCTTGGTGAATATTTATGGTATGCGGATAGAACCGTGCAAGATGGGTTGTCGTTGTCTGGCTTGGAAAACCGCATTGAGCTAAAGAACTACGAGCGACAGGCAACATCAGAAAAAGTTGAAAATTATGGGCGATTACTACCAGCACCACAAAACAGCTTAGTGACCGAAACGTTGAAAAGTCCTTATCTTTTCGACTTTATAGAGAAACATGACGATATTATCGAGCGCGAAATAGAACATGAACTTGTTGCAAATATTGTAAAAACACTCTTGGAACTTGGTACAGGGTTTGCGTTTATTGACAAACAATACACGCTGACCGTGGCGGATGTAGATTATCATTGCGATTTGCTTTTTTACAATACACGGTTGCGTTGTTATGTCGTGATTGAGTTAAAGGCGGGCAAGTTTAAGCCCGAATACGCAGGTAAGTTGAATTTTTATTTATCTGCCGTAGACGATATGTTAAAGCATGAGCATGACAATCCAACTATCGGAATTATTCTATGCAAACATCGTGACAAGCTAACTGCCGAATACGCACTCAAAGACATTCATAAACCGATAGGCGTTAGCGAATATAAGTTATCTGATTTTGTGCCGGAGGAGCTGGCTGATACCCTGCCATCTGCGGAGGATATAGAGAAGCGGATAAAGCAGAAATACAAAATCATGGAAGATTAGACGAGGGGGCTTTGCTGTGGATTACAATTTTGTTAGAGGGCAATTTACCGAAGCAGAGCTTGAAAAGGCTATTATTAGCCTGTTTGAAGCGCAGGACTATACCCATCTTCGTGGCGATGAAATCCATCGCAAACTTGATGAGGTTTTGCTAAAAGATGATTTGAGAGCATATCTCATGAATCAATACAGCGATTTAACCTCGGCTGAAATCGAAAAGATTGTCAGTCGCTTGGATAATATTCCATCAACACCACTCTATCAATGCAACAGGGAAACATTTTTGCTGATAAATGAGGGGTTTAGCTTTTTACGTGACGATGCAAACAAACCATCGATACACATCAACTATATAAATTTTGGCGACCAGCAAACGAATGTTTTTAAGGTGGTTAGTCAATTTGCCGTGCAAGGTGAAATCCTACGAAGGCCAGACTTGTTGCTATATATTAACGGAATCCCTGTGGCTATTTTCGAGTTTAAGTCTGCAATAAGGGAAGAAGCCGTTATACATGATGCGTGGAAACAAATAACAATCCGCTATAATCGTGATATTCCAAAACTGATGAAATATTGCTTTTTAGCGGTTATAAGCGATGGCGCAAACACCAAAATGGGAAGCATTTTCACTCCATATGAATATTTCTATGCTTGGAATAAAATCAATGAAAACGAGAAAGCCAGTAACGGCATAGCATCTCTGCTGACGATGGTTAGGGGTGCATTTGCCCAAGACCGTGTTTTAGCAATTATGAGGGATTTTGTTTATTATCCTGACGACAGCTCAAAAAGTGAAGCCATTGTTGCTCGATATCCGCAGTTCTTTGCTGCACAAAAAATGTTTGAGAATATCAAGGCACATATTAAACCGCATGGCGATGGTAAGGGTGGCACTTATTTTGGCGCGACTGGCTGCGGAAAAACATATACAATGCTGTTTCTTGCTCGTCTGCTCAATCAACATGACAGGGAGATTTTTAGAAACCCGACAATTATCATAATTACAGACCGTGAGGACTTGGATAGACAGACATCGGGTTTATTTGTCGAGTCAAAACGCTATCTTCGTGACAAAAATGTGCGAAGCATTGAAAATAGAAAGATGTTGCAAGAAGTGTTGGCAGAAAAAGATTCGGGAGCCGCAAGTGGTGGTGTGTATTTAACTACGATACAGAAATTTTGTGAAGAAACCGGCTTATTGTCTGACCGTGAGAACATCATCTGTATTTCTGACGAAGCCCACCGCACACAAACTGGTGTTGGTGCAAAGTTGAAAACCACTGAAAAAGGCGTATTTACTTCGTATGGCTTTGCAAAATATTTGCGTGATAGCTTTCCAAATGCTACATATTGCGGTTTCACAGGAACGCCAATTGACGAAACAATAGCTGTTTTTGGCGAAGTTGTTGACAGTTATACAATGAAAGAATCAAGTGATGACGGCATTACCGTTCGCATCGCTTATGAACCACGCTTGGCAAGGGTTATTCTTTCTGACGAGCAGGCAAAAGAAATTCAAAAATACTATGATAGATGCACCGAGGAGGGGTCTAATCCTGAGCAAGTAGAGGAAAGCAAAAAGGCCATGAGCCAGATGCGAAAAGTGCTTGGGCATCCTGATAGGCTTAAAAAGTTAGCGTACGACATTGTGCATCACTATGAGGCGTTGACGGAGCAAAAGCCCGAAATTGTGCAGAAGGCTATGATTGTGTGTGCAAGCAGGGAAATCGCTTTTGACTTGTGGAAAGAATTAACAGCACTTCGCCCAAGTTGGAACGAGCCGAAAAAATCTGAAAATGATTCAGCCTTGTCAAAAGAACAGTTAGAAAAATTAACTCCGCTTGAAAAGATTAAGCTGGTTGCCACGCGCGGTAAAGATGATGAGCGTGATATGTATAATTTGCTTGGCACAAAAGAATATAGACAAATGCTGGACAAGCAATTCAAGAATGACGATTCCAACTTCAAAATTGCAATTGTTGTTGATATGTGGATTACTGGCTTTGATGTGCCGTCACTTGCTGTCATTTATGTAGACAAGCCATTGCAAAAACACACGCTGATACAAACAATTTCGCGTGTTAATCGTGTTTTTGACGGCAAAGATATGGGCTTAGTGGTCGATTACATTGGCATAAAGCAAGATATGCTTGAGGCTATCAAGAAATATAGCAAGCCACAAGAAAGTCCCATTGAGGAAATAACGATTTCGTTGGTGGTTTTTCGAAACCATTTAGCACTCATAAACGAGTTGATGTATGAATTTGATGCTAAAAACTTCTATGCAGGGGAGCCGCTTGAGCGGCTGCTCTGCTTGGAATATGCCGCTCAATTTGTTCAGATAAAGAAGGATAGAGAAAGTAGCTTCATGAGCTTATCTCGTAAGCTCAAAGCGGCGTATGATATTTGCTTTCCGACTGGAGAATTGACAGATACAGAAATCACTCAAGCTCAATTTTATCTTGCCATTCGTTCAATCATTTATAAGCAAACCAAGGGCGATGCCCCTGATGCAGAGACAATGAATCGAGTAGTTGAGAAAATGGTGCAAGATGCTATCACTTGTACAGGTATCGAAAATATCGTAAACGCTGAAAAACCAGAAGATTTGTTCAGCGATGATTTTATGAAGCAACTTGACGAGATAAGCCTACCAATTTCCAAATTTAACGCCCTGCTGAAATTGTTGCGAAAAGCTGTATCGGGATACGGCAAAGTAAATAAAGTGAAGGCGTTGGAATTTGATAAACGGCTTAGAGCCGTTGTTGAAAGCTATAACAATAGAGATAATCTTGTCTTTACAAGTGAAGTTGTCGCAGATTTCATTAACGGGCTATCGGACGAGCTTGTAAAAATTCTTTGCGATTTACAAGATGATAAAACTTCATTTGAAAGCATGGGCATAACTTACGAAGAAAAGGCGTTTTATGACATTCTTGTGAAAGTGCGTGATGACCACGGATTTAAGTACGAGGATGAAAAATGCCTTGTGCTGGCAAAGAAAATCAAAGAGCTTGTTGATGATAAATCGCAATTTGCTGACTGGGCTGTGCGTGATGATATTAAGTTTCAGCTAAACAGAGACTTGACTGTGTTGCTTTATGAGAGCGGTTATCCGCCAGAGTGGGATGAAGAAATTTTTGAGAGAGTGTTGGAACAAGCAGAGAATTTCAAAAAATGGGCGGATTAACGAGTAAATATATAGGCATCGGAGGAAGCGATAAATGGTATTGAAAAAAATAAAGCTGAAGAATTTTAGGTGCTTCGGTAGCGATGAAACTACCATTTCTTTTGATGACCTTACAGCATTTATCGGCGCAAACAGTACGGGTAAAACAGCAGCCATGCAAGCTATTGTAAAACTCTTTGGTATGAATCAATCTGAGCGCGAGATACGTCGTTCGGATTTTCACTTAACCACAAACAAGTCACCAGATGATGATGAAACAATAACTCTTTCGATAGAAGCTGTGTTAGAGTTCCCAGAACTTGAAGATGAAAGTATACCTACAGATGCAGTTGCCCACTTCTTCAAATATTTTGTCGTTGATGAAAAAGGACAGCCTCCTTATTTGCGAATTTTATTGGAATCAATATATACAAAGGATGGAACAATAGAAGGCGATGTTGATACTCGTTATTATTTTGTCACTTCCAGCGAAAAGTTAGCTATTGAAGAAACCGATAAGCGACCAACCCGCTACAGTTCTTTTTCGACAATAAGGTGTATTTATGTTCCTGCATTACGTAATACAAGCGAACAGTTGAAGAATGTTTCTGGCACAATGTTGTATCGATTGTTAAACAGCATCGATTGGGAGGAAAGCTCGGCTGCGTTGGAAGGTCATATGAAGAAAGTTAATGACGAGATAGTCAAAGTCCCGGGAGTTAGTGATTTGCAAGATATTTTGCAAGGACAGTGGCACGGATTTCATAATGACGGGCGATACACTAACACAAAAATTGAGTTTAATTCTACAGACATGGAGAGCGCACTAAAAACGGCATCTATTAAATTTTCTCCTACAGAGATACCGCGCGATTATGAAATTAACGAGCTTGGCGATGGTCTTCGTTCATTGTTTTACTTTTCTTTGGTTAATACGCTATTACGAACTGAGCAAAAGATTTTAGAATCCATTGAAAAAGGTGATATTCAGGCAAAAGCACCAAAAATTACGCCCCCTGTTCTAACTATATTAGTTGTAGAAGAACCCGAAAATCATATATCGCCACAACTAATGGGTAGGGTTATTAAGAACATTAAAGATATTGCTACTATCAACAATGCCCAGACGGTTCTGTCTTCACACACCCCAGCAATAATTAAGCGAATTGAGGCTACGAAAATTCGCCATTTTGGATATGGTAACGACCAAAAATGCTCAAAAGTAATGAGTGTATTGCTCCCAAAAAATGAGGATGTTGCCTATAAGTATGTGAAAGAAGCCGTGGAATCTTATCCCGAAGTTTATTTTGCAAGGCTTGTTATATTAGGCGAGGGTGATAGCGAAATGTCGCTACTACCGAAAGTAATTGAAGGTGCAAGTGAAAATATAGATGTGATGGGTATTTCTGTGGCACCGCTCGGAGGTAGGCACGTTAATCATTTTTGGAGATTACTTAACCAACTTGAAATACCACACATTACGCTCTTGGATTTAGATAGAGAGCGTAATGGCGGTGGTTGGGGGCGAATTAAATATGTCATTAAACAACTACTGGAAAATGGAATTGATAAAAGCGTATTATTCAACATAAATTGTAATGACAAACTTACTGACGACTGCTTAGAAAAAATGCACGAACGGGAGCAGTCTCGGGTAACAGATATGGATTCGTGGATTGGCTGTCTTGAAAAATACAACATATTTTTCTGCGCTCCTCTCGATTTGGATTTTTTAATGCTCGAAAAATATACAGAAACATATAAGGCAACCATCGAGAAAGGTCATGGACCTGAAATTAAGGGTGTTGGAAAAGTAAAGGACATTGAACACTGTAAGCCGCCCAAGGAGGAGTATACGAGTCGAATAAAAAGCAGTATAAAGCATACCCTTAAACAAGAGGGCGGTGATGGCGAAACGTATTCACATGAGCAACAGAAACTGATGGTTTGGTATGATTATCTTTTTCTAAATCGAAGCAAGCCTGTTACCCATTTGAAAGCCTTATCTTCTCTGGATTTTGATGATATTGCATTGTATCCAGAGCCATTAAATAAAATCGTGCAATATGTAAAAAAATGCTTATTGAGGGAGATTCAAAATGGGGTTGGAGATAATATCACCCAATGAGTGGGTGCCTCAAAACATAAAACTGGAAAAGGCAGCTATGGAAGCGGTTGTCAGTTCATCAAATACGTTGATAATCGCTGGTCCGGGGGCTGGTAAAACTGAAATGCTCAGTCAACGAGCTTGCTTTTTGTTGCAAACAAACACTTGCCCATCACCCAAGCGTATCCTTGCTTTGTCTTTTAAGAAAGATGCAGCAAGCAATTTATCTGAGCGTGTACTAAAGCGTTGCGGAAAGATGTTAGCCAACAGATTGGAATCACTCACTTTTGATGCGTTCGCTAAAGAAATATTGGATAGGTTTTATATGGCATTACCCGAAAATTTTCGTCCTGCAAAGGATTACTTTGTAGACTTGAGCTCTGAACTGCTGAGAAGGGCGTATGAATTAGCTGGGTTGCCTTACGTTAGAGAGTCTGCGACAGATGATAGAACAAATATCAAAGCTCCTGTTATGAAAATTTTACTTCACGGAAATAAAAATGCGGATTTCCAGCCTGCACTTACTTTTACGACAATTTCACGTTTAGCAAATTACTTATTGAAAGAAAATCCGCTTATAATCAAGGCTTTACAGCTTACTTATAGTCACATTTTTTTAGATGAGTTTCAAGACACTACAACCGTACAATACAATCTTGCCAAAACTTGTTTCTTGTCAACAAGCTGCATTATAACTGCTGTTGGCGACCAAAAACAACGAATTATGGGTTGGGCTGGAGCAATGTATGATGCCTTTGACAAGTTTCAACACGATTTTGGAGCTGTTGAAAAAGCTTTAGTCATGAATCATCGTTCGGTGCCTAAGTTGGTCAAAGCCCAGTACCAGTTGTACAATATATTGTCCTCATCTGATTTAACGGCTAATGCCAACGTCAGTTTGCACACAAGTGAGGGCTGCATAATGTCACATACGTTCGCATCGCAAATTGATGAATCAAAATACTTGAAAAATGACATCAGAATCAAGTTGAAGAACGGAATACAACCACGTGATATTTGCATTTTAACAAAGCGGTCTATTAGCGAATATTGCCATGATTTGTTGGGTGACATAGAGGGGACGAATTTTGCGATTAGAGATGAAAGCGTTTACCAAGACTTATTAAAAGAAGATTTGGTGAAGGTTTTATACGCTTTTCAATTATGTGGAAAAAAGAACAGGGGAACAGCAGAAGCCTTTGAGTATCTACAAGAGCTATATTTACAATTTAACTCCGTTGAGATTGATGATGTAGATAAAGTGAATATTTGCTCTGCACAGTTAAATAAATCAATACATGACATGGGCATGAAAATGGCAAAAATCACTGGGAAAACCCCTGATGAAAAAGATGCGTTTTTGGATATACAAAATGAAATCATCAGTTTTTTTGACAAAAACAAGTTCATGAAACACTTCCCGCAGTATCAAAACGGTAATTTCTTCAACGAAACATTGCAAAAGTTTATTGACCTGCTTTGGGCTGAGTTTGAAAAATCTAATGATTGGAAAACAGCACTTTCTACCTTCGAGGGGAACTTATCTGTACCTGTTATGACGATTCATAAAAGTAAAGGTCTGGAATTTGATTGTGTTTATTTCGTAGGTTTAGAAGATAACTCATTTTTTACCTTCCAACACAATCGTAGCGAAGATATATGTGCCTTTTTTGTCGCAGTTTCAAGGGCAAAAAACGAACTGCACTTCACAAGATGCCTAAATAGAACTTCACTCAACAACAATTCTGGCGCACAGAGCATAACGACAATTAAAGCGATTCATGATGCAATAGAAAGTATTGCCGATATAGAATTTTATGACCATACATCAAATGAAGAATTGAGTAACGACCACATAGCAACAAGCCTTATCTAAATTGCGAAATCTAACCGAATTTGCTACCCCATTCCAATGCGCTACATTTATCACAGTGGCAATTTGCCACCGCTCACAAAAATACAAACTGGGTAAAACGTATCCATTATCACCACAGTGGAGTGTATGGAAAGGAAGTGATTTCTGCAAAAAGAAACTAAAATTGGCAGAACAACGTACATAATCAACGGAAAATATCAAGCAGAGGGTGTTGGAGGCTACTCTCTGCTTTGCTTCGTTTGATGGAAAAAGACTTGCCGAAAACAGCAAGTAGCGTTATTGAAATATGTGAAGGCAAGGAAAAGTCGTGTATCGAAAATAATTTCGATTATTTTCAAAAAACAGCGGCATTTACGCCAAGGGTATGTTATAATAAGAGCATATCTCAAAACGATTTGGTCTGTTCGCTACAAGCAAAGGAAATTTGATTGAAGCTTACGAGCAGCTAATGGACTTCATTTCACGCCACACACTTGACAGATTTTTCCTTGTGGGCAACCAGCGTGTTAGTGTGTGTCTTGGATTGCGCGTGAGCTCGTGAGCAATATTCTTGTCCATAGGGAATTTAGCAGAGGATATATGGCACGAATCATCATCGAAAAAGACCGCATACTTGCGGAAAACTGGAACAGGCCGACACGCTCGGGGCGATTGACCCTCGAAGGCTTTAAGCCCGACCCCAAAAATCCATTGCTTGCGCATTTTTTTATTCAAATCGGACGGGCTGATGTGCTTGGCTCGGGTGTTCGTAATTTATATAAATACACGCAGATATATTCGGGCGGAGAACCACAGCTTATTGAAGACGATATTTTTACAACAATCATTCCGTTGAAATCAGAAACAAATGGGAAGATAGAGGAAGTTAGAAAGGAAGTTATAGCGGAAGTAAATTTGTCGCAAGAAAAACTAAATAACTTGCTTGAATACTGCATTACGCCAAAGAGCAGAAAAGAGATGCAAGATTTTTGCGGTATAAAATCCGACGAACATTTTCGCTCAACGGTGGTTAAACCAATGCTACACCTCGGTCTAATTAAAATGACAAGCCCAAATAAACCAAAAAGTAGAAGCCAGAAGTATTATAAGGCGTGAAAACAAGCGCAAAGGAGGACACCTATGGGAACCAACTACTATTTTAGAAAAAAAGACGTTGATATGCCTCGGTTATATGCAATCGTCGATGCTTTGAATGCGGAGTGCAAAGTATTAGTCGCAAAGTATAACGAATTGTTGAATGAAGCGCGGCGTGAAATGGGCATCGGATACAAGCGTGAACTTGAACATTGGAACACTTACATCTTGCCTGATGAAGGTGATGATATTGGCGATATTCATGTTGGGAAAATTTCCTATGGCTGGAAGCCGCTGATGAAGGCTGGCGAACATTTTCATTCTATCGAAACATTGCAGCGATGGTATGAGCAAAACAGGGGTGAGTATATCTTTATTGACGAATACGGCAAAACTAATTTACTTGAGGAATATTTGCTTGAAATCCGCAAAAGAAACGAGGATGCACAGAACAAAACTCATGATTACCCGATAGGTGCGGACGGATTTGAATGGACGAGCAGAGAGTTTTGTTAAGGAAGAAGCTAACCACTTTTTAAGCTGAACGTGTGGCGCATAAGTGCGCATTATAAACTTATAGTCATGTGCTTTCTAAGTTTTGCCGAAAAGTTTCTAAGTTTTGCCCGAAACTTTATAATTTTTCCTGTTTTTGATGTGCTACAATATATGTGAGGGGAACTGTGGGAAGGACTTGTTTGCGAGGTGTCTAAGAATTTCTAAAAATGTATAAGAAGTGTCTGAGGATGTCTAAGAAAGTATAAGAATTGTCTATGGATTTCTGGTTTTTGCTGTGCTATGATTAAAATGCGGAGGAATGCCGAAGAATTGATTTGATGTGTAGATTCTCTGCCTTTTTATTTCCCACATAAATTTGTTTTCAACCACCATTCCCTACCGGGTTGGTGGTTTTTTATTGCCCTCAAAAATCTAAATGGGCAAGCGTGACCGTTAGCATTGGCTATAGCGGGCGTTGTGAAAAGGAGATGATTCATGCAAGGAAACGACAAGAAAATGGGTGCTACGAAAAGAGAGTCAAGCATACCTTTTAACAGGGGTGATGCTATGGTTAAAGTTACCACGCCAATCTGTGGGGCGAATGACCTTGCCTTTGCGCATTGGCAGCAGTACGCTAACGAAAAGGCCTATGAGGCGAAATTGATTACAAAAGCGATGTATGAATTTGCACGGGATGAAATACATAAAACTATTGCACTCCTGTCCGAAGTGCGCTACAATGTATAGTAAAGGCAGGTGTGTGTTATGGATTTAATGAAAATGCGTAAGCTACTTGGTCAGGGCAAGTCCATTTACGACTTGCCCCTTAGGGTGGCGTATTATGCCCGTGTGTCTTCCGATACGGATATGCAACTGAACTCGCTAGACAACCAAATTACATACTTTGATGAGTTCATCAAGTCCAACAAAAATTGGACTTTTGCAGGCGGTTATGTTGATGAAGGGTTATCTGGTGCAAGTGTAAAAAAGCGTGATGATTTTAAGAGAATGGTTGCTGATGGTGAATTGGGCAAGTTTGATTTGCTGATAACTAAGGAAATCAGCCGATTTGCTCGTGATACGCTGGATAGTATTCAATATACACGACAATTGCTTGCAAGCAATGTGGGCGTGTTTTTTCAAGCGGACAATATTTGTACGCTTTATTCAGATTCGGAATTACGACTAACCATCATGGCTTCTTTGGCGCAGGACGAGCTTCGCCGTTTGTCCGAGCGTGTGAAGTTTGGCATGAAGCAAGCGCACAAGGCGGGCAAGGTGCTTGGGCAGGATAATATGTACGGATATAAAAAGTCAAAGGGTAAACTTGTTGTTGATGAAAAGGAGGCGAAGTTTGTTCATGACTTGTATAGCTTGTATGCGGAGGACAAGTATGGTTTCCGTACTTTGGCACGGATTTTGCACGAGAAAGGCTATCGCAACCAATCGGGGGGTGAAATTAACCCAGGCAGCTTGAAAAGTATTTTGTCTAACCCGAAGTACAAAGGCTTTTACCACGGACATATCACGGAGAGTAATGACTATCGAGAGCAGAAAAAGGTCAAGACTGCGCTTGAGGATAGAATCCTGTATAAATGTGAAGAAGTCCCCGCAATCGTGTCGGAGGAGCTTTGGGAGAAGGTTAATGAAATTCTGGCTGTCCGCACATCAAAGTTTGCGAAAAAAGGGCGTGGTACAGTTCCGCAAACGCCTTATAGCGGAAAAGTTATTTGTGAGGAACACGGAACATTTCACTATCGCAAGATGTGGAAAGACCGTAAAATCCCTGCCGAGAGCTGGTGTTGTAAGGAGTATCTTGCAAAGGGTCGAAAGTTTTGTGCAACGCCGCATTTGTATACTCGGGATTTAGATGCCATACTTGAACACATAGGCGATGATTTGCTGTCCAACAAAGATAAGTATATGGCAAGCGTGGATAACCTATTGGCGATGTACGAAAAAGCCGACAACGGCGCATCTGCGGACTACGTAGGCGAAACCGCAAAACTAATGACTGCTATAAAGAAGAATAAGGCGCGGCAAGCTAAATTGGTGGAGCTATACACTGATGAAATCATTGACCGAAACGAGTTTGATGAGTTAAATACAAATCTCAAAAATGACACAGAACAACTCAACATGGAAATTGCACGACTTAAAGAAGAAAAGAAAGCCGTAAACACAACGGCGGCACGGTTGACAAAGGTCAAGGAATTTTTCGCCACACTTTCGCCTGAGAAAATGCAGGCAACCGCTTCAAGACAAAGCGAAACCCAAATCTCTCCCGCTCTCCATGTCGCACAAGCCATGTTGGAATCTGTCACCATTCTCAAAGATAGCACTAAAACGGAAATGAAAATCCGCATTGACATGAAATTGGGTGGTACGACCGACTGCACCCTCGCTACTTTCGGCAAGCGGGATGCCACAGAGCATTTTGTTCTGGATGCTGAGGAAATTGAAAAAATCCTACGCTCAGACCCACCCGATGAATATGCTGAAAACCTTGAAGATGCTGGATTAACTGGCTTTGACAACAAAAATGTTATAAAGTACAGTCAAACCGAAATAAGCCCCATTGTGGGCAGCGAGCAAGAAAGCCGTGATTTAGTGGACTATTTTAACCGTGAGATGGCGGAGCATCCTGATAAGATTTGGGAGCTTAATATGTTTGGCAAATCCATGCACAGCATGGTACGGGACGGATTACAAAACAAGCTGTACCGTATGCCGGACGATGCCCAGGTTAAAATGCAGGAAGCCTTGCAAAAAATCATAAACGAAGGCAGTGGGGGCATGGTTTGTATCTTGTTGTAATTATAATGTAGGGTGGGGCTTGCCCCCACCTTTTTTTGCTTGCCCCGCTCATATACGTATACGTAAAAAAGTGGGGGCAAGCCCCCACCCTACTAGTCTGTTGTACAATCTGCCGGATGATGGTAGGTGATGGTTTCTGTTGTGGGTTCGTCCGTTTCTTCATTCGTGCCATATTCGGTATATTCTACCACGGCACTTGGCGTTTGGGCATTTACCACATCCACATTACGATACATGCGCATACCCGTACCGGCAGGTATAAGTTTTCCGATGATAACATTTTCCTTTAAGCCGATAAGGGGGTCGGTTTTGCCTTTTATTGCAGCCTCCGTCAACACCCTTGTGGTTTCCTGGAAGCTGGCAGCAGATAGGAATGAGTCTGTAGCAAGGGATGCTTTGGTGATGCCCAAAAGCACACGCTGACCCTTTGCAGGCTCTTTACCTTCCCCTTCCAAACGCTCGTTCTCGCCTTCAAAATCCAGCCAGTCAATAAGTGAACCAGGCAGAAAGCCCGAATCCCCATTTTCTTCCACACGCACACGTTTTAGCATTTGGCGCACAATAACTTCCACATGCTTGTCATTAATATCCACACCTTGCAGGCGGTAAACCTTTTGTACTTCTTGCAACATATAATCCTGGACACCACGCAGGCCACGTATGCGCAAAATATCGTGGGGGTATATACTACCTTCGGTAATCTCGTCACCGGCAGCAATTTGTTGCCCATTATACACGCAAATGGAGGAGCCGTAAGGTATCACATATTCCTTACTGTCACCGGTTTCTTCGTTGGTGACAACAACTTTTTTCGTATCATTCATGGCAACTTTGCCGCCAAATTCTGCAATTATAGCAAGGCCTTTGGGTTTGCGTGCCTCAAAAATCTCCTCAACACGGGGTAGACCTTGTGTAATATCCACAGAGCTGGCAATGCCGCCCGTATGGAAGTTACGCATAGTAAGCTGTGTGCCCGGCTCGCCGATGGATTGTGCAGCGATGATACCGATAGCCTCACCTGTACGTACAGGGCGGCCGCTTGCCATGTTTGCGCCATAGCATTTGGTGCAAAGCCCAATTTTGCAACGGCAGGTCAAAATTGTGCGGATGTGCACTTCCTCCACCCCTGCCCGTTCTACCGCTTTGGCAGCATCGGGGGAAATCATCGTGTCCGCTTCCACCAGCACCTCGCCCGTTTCAGGGCATTTAATTTGCTCGATGGACCAACGCCCCTCGATACGCTCCCTTAGCGGCTCGATAATCTCATTGTTATTAGACTTGTCACGGAAAGCGGAAACCCACAAGCCGGGCTTTTCTGCCCTCTCCCCTACACAGTCATCCTCACGTATAATAATGTCTTGGGAAACATCTACAAGTCGACGGGTAAGATAACCGGAGTCCGCTGTTTTAAGTGCCGTATCGGACAAAGTTTTTCTTGCGCCGTGGGCGGATAGGAAGTATTCCAAAACCGTCAAACCTTCACGGAAGTTGGATTTAATGGGTAGCTCAATAATACTGCCTGATGGGGATGTCATCAAACCACGCATGCCCGCCAGCTGCTTAATTTGTGCCTTGGAGCCACGTGCGCCCGATGTTGCCATCATTTGGATATTATTAAACTCACCAAGCCCCTCTACAAGTTGGTCCGCAATGGTATCATTGGCTTTGTTCCAAATATCCACCACATTTTGGTGCCGCTCCCCATCAGTCATCAAACCACGACGGAACATTTTGGTAACTTTTTCCACATCCTGCTCGGCGGCGGCAATAATATCGCCCTTCGCCTCCGGCACCACCATGTCAGAAACAGATACGGTAAGCGCACCACGGGTGGAGAATTTGAAGCCCAAGTCCTTAATTTTATCAAGCACCACAGCGGTATCAGTAAATCCATGGCGGTTTATGCACTGCTGGATAATATTTTGCAATTCCTTTTTGCCGCATTTGTAGTTTACCTCATATTCAAAGGCATTGTCCGGGTTTGCTCTGTCCACCAATCCCAAATTTTGGGGTATGGCTTCGTTGAAGATGATGCGCCCAACGGTGGTTTCCACCATTTTACGCACACCGTCAATCTCCCTGCGCACCTTGATATTGGCGTGCAAAGTAACCTCATCATTATCATAAGCCAGCTGGGCTTCTGCTTCATCCTTAAATACCTTGCCTTCGCCTATATCGCCCGGCTTTGCCATGGTTAGGTAGTATATGCCCAAAACCATATCCTGGGATGGCACGGTAATTGGCGCACCATCGGAAGGTTTTAGCAGGTTGTTGGGGGAAAGCAGCAAAAAGCGACATTCTGCCTGCGCTTCCACGGACAGGGGCAAGTGGACGGGCATCTGGTCCCCGTCAAAGTCTGCGTTAAAAGCAGAGCAAACAAGGGGGTGGATTTTAAGTGCCTTACCCTCTACCAGCACAGGCTCGAAGGCCTGTATGCCCAACCTGTGCAGGGTGGGCGCACGGTTAAGGATAACCGGATGCTCTTTAATAACATCCTCCAAAACATCCCAAACACGCTCTTCCAGCCTTTCCACCATGCGCTTGGCGGATTTGATATTGTGCGCTTCGCCCAGTTCCACTAACTTTTTCATTACAAAGGGCTTAAACAGTTCTATGGCCATTTCTTTTGGCAGGCCGCATTGGTAAATCTTCAAATTAGGTCCAACCACAATAACCGAACGGCCGGAATAGTCCACACGCTTACCCAGCAGGTTTTGGCGGAAGCGGCCTTGCTTACCTTTCAATAAATCAGAAAGGGATTTTAGCGGGCGGTTACCGGGGCCTGTTACAGGGCGTCCACGGCGGCCATTGTCAATAAGGGCATCCACTGCTTCTTGCAGCATACGTTTTTCGTTGCGCACAATAATTTCGGGTGCACCAAGGTCAAGCAAACGCTTTAAGCGGTTGTTTCTGTTTATCACACGCCTATATAAGTCATTCAAGTCACTGGTGGCAAAGCGGCCGCCGTCCAGTTGCACCATTGGGCGTAAATCAGGCGGGATAACAGGTACCGCATCCAAAATCATCCACCCCGGTTGGTTGCCGGAAATACGGAAGGATTCGATAACTTCCAATTTTTTCAAAACTTTAATTCGCTTTTGCCCAACGGCGGTTTTAAGGGATGTGCGAAGCTCGATCCCTTCCTGTTCCAAATTTATGCCATCCAGCAATTCTTTAACAGATTCTGCGCCCATACCTACACGGAAAGCATCTTCGCCATATTTTTCAATAGAATCGCGATATTCCTTCTCGGATAGCAGTTGTTTGTAGCTAAGCCCTGTTTCCCCTGCATCCAGCACCACATAAGATGCAAAATAAAGGATTTTTTCCAAAGCACGGGGGGACATGCCCAAAATCAAACCCATACGGCTGGGTATGCCCCTAAAATACCAAATATGGGAAACGGGTGCAGCAAGCTCTATATGTCCCATGCGCTCCCTACGCACTTTTTTACGGGTAACTTCCACGCCGCAACGGTCGCAAACCGTGCCTTTATAGCGTATGCGCTTATATTTACCGCAATGGCATTCCCAGTCCTTATCGGGGCCAAAAATACGCTCGCAAAAAAGTCCGTCTCTTTCAGGTTTTAAGGTGCGGTAGTTGATGGTTTCGGGCTTTTTAACCTCTCCCCGGCTCCATTCCCTAATCTTTTCGGGGGAAGCCAAGCCAATTTGTATGGCATCAAAATTTACAGCATTCTCGTTTCGGTTTTCCATTAACGCACCCATTTAAGCCCTCCTCGTGTTTTTGTTACATATTCAAATTTTGCCGACCCAAAGGGCGCACACTGTGCGCCGCTACATGTCATCGTCATCGTCATCGTCGGCATTCATCAGCCCCACAGCTTCTTCCATTTCTTCGGGGTCAAGGCTTTCAGTTTCTTGTGCAATGGGGGTTAAATCAAAATCATCATCATCGTCTTCGTCCTCATCACCGCCGCCATCAAGATCCACTTCCAAGTCATCTGCCGCCGCAATGGCATTTGCCAAAGCATCAAAGCCGGTGCCTGTGGTTGCCATTTCCTGATGGTCCGCAAAACTGCGGGAGGACTTTTTAAGGAAGCCGCCAACCTCATCGTCTTTTTCATGCCCCTCGATGTTTACAGGTAAATCTTCGATATCCTCGCTGGACTCTCTCAAATGAATGGTTTTGCCGCCCTCTTTAATCTGCACATCCAGCCCAAGGGCTTGCAATTCCTTCAACAATACTTTGAAAGATTCCGGCACGCCGGGCTCCGGGATATTTTCGCCTTTAACAATGGCTTCGTAGGTTTTAACACGCCCCACAATATCATCGGACTTAACTGTAAGGATTTCTTGAAGGGTATAGGCGGCACCATAAGCCTCCAATGCCCAAACTTCCATCTCTCCAAAACGCTGGCCGCCAAATTGGGCTTTACCGCCCAAGGGCTGTTGGGTTACAAGGGAATATGGGCCGGTAGAACGGGCATGTATCTTATCATCAACAAGGTGGTGCAGTTTTAGATAGTGCATATATCCAACAGTTACGGGATTGTCAAAGGCTTCTCCGCTGCGGCCGTCACGTAGTTGTATTTTGCCATCCTCGGTAATCGGCATATCCTTCCACTCTTCACGGTTGTCCTTGTTAGCTTCCAAGCCGGCAAAAATGTCAGGCTCAAGGATTGGTTTCCATTCCCTCTCAAAATCTTCCCATTCCATTTTTGTATAATCTTCTGCCAATTGCAGGGTGTGCTTAATCTCCATCTCACTTGCACCGTCAAATACGGGGGTTGCAACCTTCCAACCCAGTGCCTTAGCGGCAAGCCCCAAGTGCACCTCCAAAACCTGCCCAATATTCATACGGCTTGGTACGCCAAGGGGGTTAAGTACAATATCCAGCGGGCGGCCGTTGGGCAGGTATGGCATATCCTCCACAGGCAACACACGGGAAATAACACCCTTGTTACCATGGCGGCCCGCCATTTTGTCACCCACGCTAATTTTGCGCTTTTGGGCAATATAAACACGCACCACTTGGTTTACGCCCGGCGGCAATTCGTCACCATTCTTACGGCTAAACACCTTAACATCCACAATTATGCCGCTTTCGCCATGGGGCACACGCAGGGATGTGTCCCGCACCTCCCTTGCTTTTTCGCCAAAAATGGCACGCAAAAGCCGCTCTTCTGCGGTAAGTTCGGTTTCGCCCTTTGGGGTAACCTTGCCTACAAGTATATCATTGGGGCGCACCTCTGCCCCCACACGTATAATGCCGTCCAAACCAAGGTCTTTTAGGGCATCGTCACCCACATTGGGTATATCGCGGGTAATCTCCTCTGGCCCTAATTTGGTGTCACGGGCTTCGGATTCGTATTCTTCAATATGCACCGATGTATAAACATCTTCTTGCACCAGCTTTTCGCTTAGCAATATGGCATCTTCGTAGTTATATCCTTCCCAGGACATAAAGCCGATAAGGGGGTTTTGCCCCAAAGCAAGCTCTCCATTTTGGGTGCTTGGGCCATCTGCAAGTATATCCCCGGCCTTAACCACATCCCCAATATTAACAATGGGTTTTTGGTTAATGCAGGTGCCTTGGTTGCTTCTTATAAATTTAACAACTTTATAATGGTCTTTACCCTTATCGGTTTTAACTACAATGGAGCTGGCAGAAACCGATTCCACCACCCCGTCACGCCCGGCAATAATGCACACGCCGCTATCTTTGGCGGTTTTATATTCCATGCCAGTGCCAACAATGGGGGAATTGGTGCGCATAAGCGGCACGGCTTGCCGCTGCATATTGGAGCCCATCAAAGCACGGGAAACGTCGTCATTCTCCAAAAACGGGATAAGGGCAGTAGCAACAGAAACGATTTGCTTAGGCGAAACGTCCATCAAATCAATTTCCGCCACGGGAAACTCGTTAATAATCTCCCTATGTCGTCCGGGTACACGGCTTGCCACAAATTCTCCATTTTCATTTAATTCCACATTGGCTTGGGCAACCACAAAGTTTTCTTCTTCATCAGCGGTTACATACACAAATTTATCCGTAACCCTTGGAGGGGTGGCGGTTTTGTCCACTTTACGGTAAGGGGCTTCGATAAAACCATATTCATTTATCCTTGCATAGGTGGCAAGGGAGTTAATTAGGCCGATATTTGGCCCCTCGGGCGTTTCGATGGGACACATGCGGCCATAGTGGGAATCATGCACGTCACGCACTTCAAAAGATGCACGGTCACGGGATAAGCCACCCGGCCCCAGGGCGGAAAGGCGGCGTTTATGGGTCAGCTCACCCAGTGGATTGGTTTGTTCCATAAACTGGGAAAGTTGCGAACTGCCAAAAAACTCCTTAACAGCAGCGGTTACAGGGCGGATATTGATTAGGGATTGGGGGGTAAGCCCATCCATTTCCTGAATGGTCATACGCTCCCTAATAACCCTTTCCATGCGAGATAAGCCAATGCGGAACTGGTTTTGCAAAAGCTCACCCACCGCACGTATGCGGCGGTTGCCCAAATGGTCAATATCATCCTTGCCGCCAATGCCGTAATCCAGCCCGATAATGTAGTTTACGCTGGCTATCATATCATCCACGGTAATATGCTTTGGCACAAGTTTGCTTTTGCTGTTTTTTAGGGCATCAATAAGGGCATTGTCGTCATCATGCTCCATAATCAATTCCATCAAAACAGGTAAATGCACCATTTCTTTAATGCCGGTTACTGCAGGGTCAATACCTCTAAGCTCCAAAATCGGGGCAATTGGCACGGTGTTGTTAGTCAAAACCTTGGTTTCGCCCTCCTCATCACCCCTTTGCACTTTAACCCAAACATAACCCACGCCCGTCGCCTGGATTTTGTCTGCCATATCAAGTGTAATAACATCCCCTGCATTCGCCACAACCTCATCCGTAATAGGGCTTACCACATCACGGGAAAGGGTAAAACCACGCACACGGTTGCGCAATTGCAGCTTTTTGTTAAATTTATATCTGCCAACTTTTGCCAAATCGTAACGCTTATTATCAAAAAACATGGAACGTAAAAGGGATTCGGAAGCTTCCACCGCAGGGGGCTCGCCCGGGCGCAAACGCTTATAAACTTCCAATAAGCCTTCTTCCTTGTTTTTTGCCGCATCTTTTTCAATGGATGCGCTAATCTTGGGCTCGTCTCCAAAAAGCTCTAAAATCTCCGCATCCGTACCTACGCCCATGGCTCTTATAAAGCTGGTTACGGGCAATTTACGTGTTCTGTCCACACGGATGGCAAAAACATCATTACTATCTGTTTCATATTCCAGCCAAGCACCACGGTTAGGGATAACAGTGGATGACATTAGCTGCTTACCGGCCTTATCATATTCAATATTATAATAAATGCCAGGAGAGCGGACAAGTTGGGAAACCACAACACGCTCCGCTCCATTTATAATAAATGTTCCATTTTCGGTCATCAAGGGAAATTCTCCCATGAAAATTTCTTGCTCTTTAATTTCATTAGCTTCTTTATTTCTTAGCCTTGCTTTTATTTTTAGGGGGGCGGCATATGTTGCATCCCGCTCTTTACACTCTTCCACGGTGTATTTGGTGTCGTTTTTGTCTAAATAATGGCCTGCAAATTCCAGCACCAATGTTTCGCCAAAGTTTGTGATGGGGGAAATATCTGTAAAAACCTCATCCAGCCCTTCATCTAAAAACCATTGATAGCTGTCCTTTTGAACTTCTATCAAATTTGGCATCTCCAAAATTTCAGCTATTTTAGAGTAGCTCATCCGCTCCGCCTTGCCTTGTTGCAGGCGGGCGATTCTTCCCTTTTCCATTGCACCGACCCCTTTATTATGTGGTTTTTAATGCGCTGACAAAATTTTTGAAAAAAATCATTGATTTTTTGTTTGTTATGTGATATACTATATCAAGTGGCAAAGTCCGTGGCTTACCATGTCCAATTTATGGATAGAAAACGTAGAAGATAATTATAACAGCATCTCGGGTGCATGTCAAGGATTTTTTTGCTTTTTTCTCTAAAGTTTTTACAGCAAAAAGTTGACAAAATATGTAAAACACCATGGGCGCACAAAACGCCCGTTTTTTATTGCAAGGAGATGGATTAATGGACAAATTTAAGGACATGAAAGTAGCTTTGGTTTCGTTGGGATGCGACAAAAATACTGTTGATAGTGAAATAATGCTGGGCATTTTGGCACAACAAGGCTTTGTGCTAACCGCCGATACAGCGCAAGCAGAAATCATAATAATCAACACCTGCGGCTTTTTGCAGGATGCGGTGGATGAAAGTTATATGGAGATACAAGCGGCAATCGCCCAAAAGCAGGCGGGTGTATGCCGTGCCATTATCGTAACAGGCTGCGCCGCCGCCCGTTATAAGGAAGAAATCTTGGGCTTGGATGGGGTTGATGGGGTAATGGGCGTGGATGAATACGCCAACCTTATCCCTGTGGTGCAAAGGGCTTTGGGGCAAAGCGCAACCGTTAAGCCTCTAACTGCCGACCTTGCCATGCTTCGCATTCCTTCCACCCCCAAACATTATGCCTACCTACGCATTGCAGAGGGTTGTGATAAAAATTGTACATACTGCACAATACCCGCAATTAGGGGGGCATACACATCCCACCCCATGGAAAATATTTTGGAAGAAGCCGCACGTTTAGCCGGCCTGGGTGTTAAAGAGCTTATTTTGGTAGCGCAAGACACCACCTTGTATGGAACGGATATATATGAAGAGCAAAAGCTCCATGTCCTGCTGAACAAGTTGTCGAAAATCGATGGCATACACTGGCTTCGCCTGTTGTATTGCTACCCCGAGCATATTTATGATGATTTGCTGGAAGAAATGGCGAAAAACCCCAAAATACTGCCCTATATCGACCTGCCAATACAGCATTGCAGCGATAAAATTTTGAAGTTGATGAACCGTAAAAGCACCGAGGAAAAGTTGCGCAATACCATCGCCCATATCCGCAAAGCAGTGCCGGGCGTTACTTTGCGCACCACCTTAATCACGGGCTTCCCCGGCGAAACTAAGGAAGATTTTCAAAACCTTTGTAACTTTATCGAAGATATGAAATTTGACCGCTTGGGAGTTTTCCCTTATTCACGGGAAGAAGGTACCCCCGCCGACAATCTTCCCAACCATTTGGAAGAAAAAACTAAAATCGCCCGCCATGACCGTTTAATGAAAATACAACAGCGCATTTCTGCGGAAAACTTGGCACTGCGCAAGGGTGATGTTTATGAAATAGTAGTGGAGGGCATGGAAGAAAACGGCATATACCTCGGCCGCTCCTATGCTGAAGCTCCTGATATTGACGGCATCATCTTTATTTCCAGTGAAAAGGAATTGGAAATGGGCGGTCTTGTGCAAGTCAAAATAACCGAAACATGGGAGTATGATATGATGGGGGAAGTTTTCGATTAATTGCAAAACTTTCCAAAAAACTATTGACATATAGTGTGTATATATGCTAAAATCATTCTATCAGCATAAACAATTACATGGCAATATGTCAACGAGAGGTTAATACAGCATAGCCGGAAATATTACAAAGGGAAATTGTACTAATTTTTGGGAGATTTTTTTAATGAAAAATTCGAAACTGAAAGTCGCCTCATTGATAATGGTAATGATAATGGCTTTATCATCAATGTCAGTTTTTGCCTTTGCACCCGTTAATGAGAATCTTTTTGAAACAATGTTGCCTATACAGTATCTGGTAGATGAACTTTTAGAGCAAGGTGTTTATGAAATCAACATCGCAGAAAGCTTTGAGCTGGAAGATGGTCGCACCGCTCACATGCTACATGATGGTAGGATTTTTTACACAAAACCAATACCCAATCTTCTTGATACGCTTACTTATTACGAACTAATAGCCCTGGAAGCTTACGGTTATGTTGTCAACGCCAAGGAAGCGGAAATTAAATTTGGCACACTTAATGATGGGTCCGTTACATGGGCTTCTGTAATACGTGTATTCGGAAGTAATGAGCCCATTCCTGCCAATTCTTGGGCGACCGATATTGTAAATTTTAGAGTGTATGCCGGTTGGGTTCCCAGGGCGATTGTGGACATACTTCCGGACGGCGGTGCGCTTATGATGTTTAGAGGTTATATTCCATTTACAGGACAATGGGCCGCCGATAAACCTTCACTATAAACTGCGTCTTATCGGCGCAGTTTTTTGTTTTGACTTAATAATGATAATATGGTATAATATTGGTTTGGAGGGGTTGTTATGAATTTACCAAATAAACTAACAATAGGGCGGGTGTGCATGATACCGCTTTTTGTTGTTTCCCTGCACGGTGCAGGGTGGGGATGGTATGACGAAATAACCGCCCGCATCATCGCCGCATCCATATTCATCCTTGCTGCCTTAACCGACTTTTTGGATGGCTACCTTGCCCGCAAATTAAACCTTATCAGCGATTTTGGTAAGTTTATGGACCCCCTTGCCGATAAGGTGCTGGTAATGGCCGCCATGGTATATTTACTGTGGCTTGGCAGCATCCCCCCTTGGGTTTTGGTTGTTGTGGAAGGGCGGGAATTTCTTATAGCAGGCCTGCGCATGCTTGCCGCCGGCAAGGGTATTGTAATATCGGCAGGTTTTTTGGGCAAAATTAAAACAATAGCCCAAATGGTGATGATACCTGTGGTTTTGGTTAATTTTGATCATCCCGCCGCCTACTGGACGGGTATTGTGCTTATTTATGCCTGTGTTGCCCTTTCAATAGTTTCCGCTGTGGACTATATGTGGCGCAACCGCCATATCTTTAAGTCGATTTAATTGCATATTTGGCTTTATCGGAGGTAATGTATTGGAAAAACAAACTTTTGCCCGGCGCATACTGGCAACCAACACTTTTGTAATTATCAGTGTATTTTTTACCGCCGCCATGGTGGTTAATTTAGCAGCTTCCTTTTTCATCAGTGATGTGGAAATTACAGAGGGTATTGTGATTTCCCGCCTGCTTGTATCCATTTTTGCAGGGGGCAGCCTTTGGCTTTACAAGCGTTTTGATAATCCCTTTGCGGCTCTTGCTGTCCACATTATCAGCCTATTAGTGTTTTCTGTGGTGCAATGGTGGATTACAGGTAGCTTGCTAAGCTTACACGAATACAGCATTTGGAGCGGACTACCCCATGTTCTGATTGGCTATGGTGCGGCGGCGGTTTTGGTGGTTTTTGGAATGTTAATGGCAAAACGCCGCAATGGATAAAACAGCAGAAATTGTAGCAACCCTCGCCGCCAAAGGGCTGAAAGTTGCCATTGCAGAATCGCTGACAGGCGGGGCGATTGCCGCCGCATTGGTTTCCGTGGCAGGCGCATCTGCTGTGCTGGATGAGGCTATGATAACATACAGCAATGCCGCAAAAGTGGCACGGCTTGGGGTTTTGCAAACCACGCTGGATACTTACGGTGCGGTAAGTCCCCAAACAGCACAGGAAATGGCAGCCGGCATAGCCCGCACTGCAAATGCCCGCATTGGACTTGCCACAACAGGCATAGCAGGCCCGGGCGGCGGCACGCCCCAAAAGCCCGTAGGGCTGGTATACATCGCCCTGCATGTGGATGGCAATACCACCGCCCGCAAATTTAATTTTTACGGTGATAGACAGGCAATTATCAACCAAACAGTTTTCCAAAGCTTGCAGTTGTTAGGGGGGTTTTATGATTGCAACAGAAAAACTAATTAACAGGATAGAAACTCTCACACCCGGCAATCGTAATCGTGTGATGGAATTTATTGACAAAATCGAAGAAAGGGACTCCATAGAGGATGATGAGGCTTGGGCACATTGGTGTTAGGGACATATGCGACCACACCCAATATAATCCATCCCCAGGAATTATTTACGATTCAAAAAAAGTCGCATTTTATATGTTGCAGGCAAAATCAGTTCCAGAAAAATCAAAGAAGTGGATATATAGCGAACCTACTTCAAAGTCGTGATTGTGCGTTCGATATAGCCTTAATAAAAATTTTGGAGGTAAGCACAAATGAGTGACACAGATAAAAGCAAAAAAGATGCCCTAAAAACCGCCCTTGCCAATATTGAAAAAAGTTTTGGTAAGGGTAGCGTGATGAAAATGGGCGAAAAAACAGCAGGCATGAAGATTGCGTGCATTCCATCAGGCTCGTTAAGCTTGGATGTAGCTTTGGGGGTGGGAGGTTTTCCCCGTGGGCGGATTATTGAGATTTTTGGACCCGAATCTTCCGGAAAAACAACTGTTGCCCTGCACCTAATAGCAGAAGCGCAGAAACTGGGCGGCATTGTGGCGTTTATTGATGCCGAGCATGCTCTGGATCCGGTATATGCCAAAAACCTTGGCGTCGATATTGATGAACTTTACATATCCCAACCTGATAATGGCGAACAAGCCTTGGATATTGCCGACGAAATGGTGCGCTCGGGTGCAATTGATGTTATCGTCATAGATTCAGTTGCAGCCCTTGTGCCAAAGGCAGAAATTGAAGGGGATATGGGGGACAGCCACATGGGCTTGCATGCCCGCCTAATGTCCCAAGCCTTGCGTAAATTAACTGCTTTATCCAACAAAAACAACTGTGTAATACTTTTCACCAACCAGCTGCGGGAAAAAATTGGTGCCTATGGCAACCCAGAAACCACCACGGGTGGGCGGGCATTAAAATTTTACGCATCTGTACGCCTTGATATACGCCGTGTAAGCAAAGGCGAGATTAAGGAAGGTGAAAAGCATATCGGCTTCCGCACCAAGGTTAAGGTGGTTAAAAACAAACTTGCCCCGCCCTTTAAGGTCTGCGAATTTGATATAATCTTCGGTAAGGGCATTGCCAAGGGTAGTGATATTTTGGATTTGGCAACGGAGCTTGAAATTGTAAAGCGCAGCGGATCTTGGTTTAGTTATGGGGACTTGCGCCTTGGGCAGGGTAAGGACAAATCCAACCAATATTTGGACGAAAACCCCGAATTAAAAGCAGAAATAGAACTGGCAGTGCGCAACCACTTTGGCATGGACGATAAACCCAAGGTGTTGGAGCAAAAAGCCCCGGCAGCAGAGGAAAAACCCGCAAAAAAATCAAGCAAAAAGAGCAAAAAGGCCGATGATGAAATTATAGCAGAAATCGACCTGGACGAGGATGAGATAAGCGAAATTATTCAAGAAATGGGACTGGAGGAAGACCCGGAGAATGAGTAAAGGCAAGCGTGAAGTTTATGCAGAAAACCAGTTGGTGCGGCTGGTGGAAACCCGCAAAAAAGATGCCCAAGCCGCCTTCGAAAACTGGCAGGACCCAGATACAATAAAAGGCTTTAACGGCCGACACGTGCGTAGCATACAGCAATACCGTGCCAAATTCGAGGATTGGGACAGCGGCAAATGGTTTTTTTACTGCGCCGTACAAGAAGTTGCCACAGGGGAAATTGTGGGCTGCATCAGCGTTTCTAACGAACCTCATGATTTGGCAATTTGGCTTTTTGCGCCCCACCGTGGTCGTGGGCTTGGTGTTGCCGCCTTTTCCCTTGCCACCAATTATGTAACCGAAGCCCTTGATGTGGAAAGGCTGTATGCGGGAGCCATGGAGGATAACCTGCGTGCCCAAGCCATGCTTAAAAAATGCGGCTATATCCCCCACCCCGTGGGCAACTTCACCACCACCCACTACGAAACCGGTGAGGAGTTTACCGAGCTGGATCATATTTACATTCCGCCCTGGCAACTGCCATGAAGATTACCGACATAACCCAGCAAGCCAAAAACCCCAAGCGGTATTCTATTTTTGTTGATGGCCGCTTTGCTTTTGGTATCCATGGTGTAGATTTGCTTTGTCACGGCTTGGAAATTGGGGATGTTTTGGATGATGGGCAGCTTGATAAAATCCGCCATGAAGCGGAATTTGCCGCCGCCAGGGATTCGGCTGTAAAATATTTGGGTCGTGGAATCAAATCCAACAAACAGGTAAGGGATAATTTGGAAGCTAAGGAATTTTCCCGGGAAAGCATCGATAAGGTGGTGGAAATGCTTACACAGCGTGGTTATTTAGACGATATAGCCTATGCTGCGGCCTTTATCGCCCAAAAAACTAAATTGAACAATTTTGGGCGGTATCGTATAGAACAGGAATTGCGGGCAAAAGGCGTATCTGATAAAAATATTAAGCTGGCATATGCAAATATGGATGATGAAGGCGAAGAACGGGATGATCTAACCATTGCCAAGTCCGCTTTGGAAAAAAAGTTGCGCCACAAGGATATAACCCAAATTGCCCAAAACCCAAAAGATGTGCAAAAGTTAAAAGCCTTTCTTGCACGCCGTGGCTTTGATTTTGAAACAGCGGACAAGGTTGTGGACATTTTTTTACAAAAAAAATGAAAAAATATTTACAATCCTGTACTCTTGTGTTATAGTTTAATTATACAGCAAACGCACTTCAAATTCGTGATTGTGCGTTCGGGCAAAACCAATCCAAAATGTCTTGCCTTACACTTTCGCTTTGCGAAAACGGCCTTTGGCCGGGTTTGCCCTTAGGGCAAACTGCTGGGTCATTTTGGATAGCCCTCCTTCAATCACACTTTTCAGGTGCATTGCTATACATAGCAACCGCAAACAATATATGAAAGGAGAAATAAATGTACAAAATCGGCGATGCCGTGGTGTATCCTATGCACGGTGCCGGCTTTATTGAAGACTTCGAAGTAAAAAACATCGATGGTGTAAGCCGCAATTATTGCATATTGCGCTTTCCATTAGGCGACCTTAAAATCATGCTTTGCGAGGATTCCCTTCCCCACATAAACATGCGCCGCATCATGCCGCCCGACGATATTGCGGAAACCCTTACACGTATCACCCGCAAAAAACTTGGCGCAGGCAGTGATAATTGGAGCCAGCGTTATAAGGATAACTTGGAAAGAATCAAAACCGGTTTGTTGCAAGAATCCGCCTCGGTATTTTATGAGTTGCATTGCCGTGAAAGGTTAAAAGGTCTAAGCGGTGCGGAAAAAAAGATTATGATAACCGCCAAAAAAGTTATCCTATCGGAAATTATGATTTCCTATAATATCGAAAAAAATATTGCAGAAGAAATTTTAGAAAGTTATTTGGAGCAAAAGGTTGCTATGTAAATTTGCCGTATATGAAAAGGGATGCCGAGTGTGACAGCATCCCTTTTCGGGCGTTTTGGTAAAACGCCGTGCAAGCCTTACAAAATCCAACCCTTTGGGTTAAGGTTATTATCTTACGCAATAGCCTTTTTTATACAAGCGGCAAAACTTGGATTTTATTTCCAGTACACAAATTGTTATTGAGCAATCATATTGCCATCCAAGCTTCTGCCGTTAAGGTTGGCATTGCGCAATGTGGTTGCATTGCGGGTTGTGGCGGTTCTTGGGGTGGTGCGTGTGCGCAATGTTGCGCCATCCCTTGCAACACCATCCCTAACATTAACACCATCACGGATTGCGGGATTGCGGGTTAAACCGTCTCTATGCGCACCATCTCTCGATACACCATCACGATTGCGTGTTACGCCATCTCTCGATACACCATCACTGTTGTGTGTTACGCCATCTCTAAACAAGCCGTCACGGTTATGGGTTGCTCCGTCACGTATCACGCCGTCACGCACATCACCTTCCCGCACAACACCACGGTTGGCGATTTCATCCACACGGCCATTTTGTAAACCTGCTTCGTTTGCAATACGGTCATTACGTAAAGTATTGTTGTGTAGATTGGCGTTGTTGTTGTGTAGATTAACATTTTCATGCCTCAAACCGTTTGTGCCTTGATGTCCTCTACCATCCACCATACGTGGTTGGCCCGGTGTGGTTGGTCGGGTGTTCCGGTTTGTTACGCCGTCATTAATACCGTGTAAACCATCTTGTGTTAGGTAGTGGTTTTCCCTAACGGTTCTGTCTACACCTCTGCGTACATTGTAGCGGGTGTTGTTAAGGTTGTTACCCAGCCGCCTGCCCAATTGGGTATTGGTTGTGTTGCGGTTAAAACCCCTGTGGGTGCGGAAGTTGCGCACAGTGCGCCCTGTTGGTGTCACTTCTTGCCTTACAATACCATCATTTGCACGGTTTAGCCCGTGGGCGTTGTTGGCAAGGTTTGTACCGCATCCTGTGGCAGCCAGTGCCACCAAAGCAACGGCCGCAGTTGTTAGGATTCTTCTTTTCATTTTGTTACTCCCCCTTTATATTGCAGCAGTTTGCATTTCGTTGACCCCTCTGCTTCGCCGAAAACAGTGTGAAGCTTACCGATTTCCGGCTCGCATATGGGCTACTCAAAGTCAAACTGCTGGAAGAGGTCGGTCTTGGATTTGCCGAGCTTTTCGGCATATCCAACGCCGCCTCGTAATATTATTTTGGCACGGGGGCAAAATTAAATACTGTATAGGTTTTGGATAAGTTTGATTAAAATGACAGGAGGGCGGTTTTATGCGCACCAGCGGGCTTTTAATGCACATAACATCCCTTTACACAAATTTTGGGATTGGGGATTTAGGTAAAGCGGCCTATGATTTTGTTGATTTTTTGCAGATGGGCAAGCAAAGCATTTGGCAGATTTTGCCCATAAACCCCACAGGTTTTGGGGACTCGCCATATCAATGTTTTTCCACATTTGCAGGCAACCCATTGCTTATCTGCCCCGATAAAATGGTGGATATGGGCTTGCTTAATAAAAATGATTTGCACCACAACTTTAATTTCCCCAACAATATTGTGGATTATGCCTGCGTTACGCAACTTAAAAACAACCTTTTTCGCCGTGCTTATCAGGCTTTTGTGCAATGCAAAAATTTTGCTTCATTTAATAGGGCAAATGCCCATTGGCTGGAAGGTTACGCCAAATTTATGGCTTTTAAGGCCAACGATGCGGACGAGGCGGATTATCAAAAATTCCTTCAATACATATTTTTTAAGCAGTTTGGTGAATTAAAGTCATATGCGGGCGGCAAAGGCATCAAAATTATGGGTGACATGCCTATTTTTGTGGCTTTTGACAGTGCTGACCGCTGGGAAAATCCCCATCTGTTTCAACTGGACGCAGATGGGCAACCCACGGCCGTTGCGGGCGTACCCCCCGACTATTTTTCGGAAGATGGGCAGCTTTGGGGCAATCCCCTTTACAATTGGAAAGCCCACAAAGCCGATAATTACACATGGTGGGTAAACCGCCTAAAAAAAGCATTGGAATGTTTTGATATTGTGCGCTTGGACCATTTTAGGGGCTTTGAAAGCTATTGGGCCATACCCAATGGGGCAAGCACCGCAAAAGAGGGTAAGTGGATGCCCGGGCCCGGCAAAGCTTTTTTTGATGCCATAAAGCAAAAATTAGGGCAAATACCCCTTGTGGCGGAAGATTTGGGCATTATAACCCCTGCCGTAGAAAAATTGTTGATAAAAACAGGCTTACCGGGGATGCGTGTGCTGCAATTCGCCTTTGGCGGTAACGCACAAAACACCCACCTGCCCCACAATTTTACATGCAACACAGTGGTATACACAGGCACCCATGATAATGACACAACAGCAGGGTGGTACGCCGTAGCAGATGAAAAAACCTGTGACCATTTCCGCAGATACCTTAATGTAAACGGCGAAAACCCCGCCCATGATATGATGCGTGCCGCATTTCTATCCACCGCCAAAATGGCAATGATCCCCATACAGGACCTGCTTGCACTGGACAAACAACACCGTATGAACACCCCCGGCACCACCCATGGCAACTGGCAATTTCGCCTTGCTCAAAACCAGCTGCATCCAAATTTGGCGGCTCAACTACAAACCCTGTCCCAATTATCAAACCGCAACTGCTAAAAATTTTACAAAAAAGCTTGCGTTGGGGTTGGATATGTGATAGAATATTTAGGTTGTAAAGCCCACACTGGGTTGCCGGTCGCTCCGTCCGCTACTTGGTGTGTGGGATAATTATATTAGGAGGAAGCAAAAATGACAATTGACAAACAAGCAATTATCGAAAAATTTGGCAGAAAACCCGGGGACACAGGTTCTCCGGAAGTGCAGGTTGCTTTGCTAACCGCCCGCATCAATAGCCTTACAGAGCATCTTAAAACCCATAAAAAGGATCATCACAGCCGCCGTGGCTTGCTTATGATGGTTGGCCAACGCCGTGGGCTTTTGGATTATATCATCAAAACCGACATTAACAAATACCGTGATTTGATTGCCGAGTTAGGAATTAGAAAATAATGCTTGGGGGCGGCGTTTTGTCGCCCTTTTTATTGTGGGCGATAGAGCAAAGCCCGCTTTGTAAACCGTTACCAAAATTTAACTGATGAAGGAGAACATAATGCACAGAACTTACGAAATGACACTGGGTGGAAGCCCGTTTAAGGTAGAAATTGGGCGTGTGGCGGAGCAAGCCGATGGTGCCGCCGTTATCCATTACGGCGAAACCGTTGTGCTTTGCACTGCCACCATGAGCGAAAAACCACGGGCAGGCATAGACTTTTTCCCCCTTTCATGTGATTATGAAGAGCGTTTATATGCCGTTGGCAAAATCCCCGGCGGGTTTATTAAAAGGGAGGGTCGCCCTACCGAGAAGGCGGTTCTCGCATCCCGCTTAATTGACAGGCCTATACGCCCCCTTTTCCCCGAAAACATGCGCAATGACGTGGCCGTTGTGGCCACCGTGTGGTGTTGTGACCAAACCCACGCCCCCGAAGTTGCCGCAATGATAGGCGCAAACATAGCTTTGGCAATATCCGACATACCCTTTAATGGTCCTGTTTCCAGTGTAAACATTGGGCTTGTGGATGGCCAGCTTATCGTTTGCCCAAATACAGAGCAAAGGGAAATTAGCCAACTGCACCTTACCGTTTCATCCACCAAACATAAGGTGATGATGATAGAGGCCGGAGCTAATGAAGTGGACGAAGATGTAATGTTCAAAGCTATCCAGCTTGCCCATGACGAAAATGTGAAGATTGTGGAGTTTATCGAGTCCATAGTAGCAAAAGAAGGCAAGCCCAAAAAATCCTTTGAATCTATGGAAATCCCCGCCGAAATTTATTCTGCCGTTAAAAACTTTATCGGCGCAGGGCGCATGGAAGCCGCTGTTTTCTTCGAGCAAAAACAGTTGCGGGACGAGGCTTTGTCCAAAATTAAAGAAGAAACCCTTGCAGCCATAGCCCCCCAGTTTGAGGATGTGGACGGTATCGATGGCTGGATAGGGCAAGCCATATACAAATTTGAAAAAGAAACCGTGCGCAAAATGATTTTAGTTGACGGCAAACGCCCTGACGGGCGCAGTGCCAACCAATTACGTGGGTTGCACAGCTCGGTGGATATTTTGCCACGCACCCATGGCTCCGCCATTTTCTCCCGTGGGCAAACCCAGGTTATGACAGTTACCACACTAAGCTCCATGAGCGATGTGCAAAGGCTTGACGGGCTGGATTTAGGTGAAGAGCAAAAGCGTTATATGCACCATTACAACTTCCCCAGCTATTCTGTCGGCGAAACCCGCCCCAACCGCGGCCCCGGCCGGCGTGAAATTGGGCATGGTGCATTGGCCGAAAAAGCCCTAATACCCGTACTGCCCAGTGTGGAAGACTTCCCTTACGCCATCCGTACCGTTTCGGAGGTTGTAAGTTCCAACGGCTCCACATCCCAGGCGGCGGTTTGCGGCAGCTCTTTATCCCTTATGGCGGCAGGTGTGCCGCTTAAAAAGCCTGTTGCAGGCATTTCTGTGGGTCTTGTAACAGGTAGTGCTGATGATGATTATATTTTAATTGACGATATCCAAGGCATTGAGGACTTCTTCGGCGATATGGACTTTAAGGTGGCAGGCACAGATGCAGGCATCACCGCCATCCAGCTGGATATGAAAATAGAAGGGCTAACCCACGAAATTATCAAAGCCAGCTTGGACCATTGCCGCAAAACCCGCCTGGAAATTTTGGAAAATAGCATGAACCCCGCCATAAGCACCCCACGCCCGGCAATTTCCCAATACGCACCAAAAATCGTTATGATACAAATCGACCCCGAGCGTATGGGAGAAGTTATCGGGCCAAAAGGCAAGGTTATCCACCAAATTATTGATGAATGCGGCGGCAGCAAGCGGGAGCTTGGCGGCATTTCTATCGATACCATGGATGATGGAAAAATTTACGTTGTTGGTACAAATATGGACAATATCCAAAAAGCCGTGGCCATGATAAACCTGATTTTAGAAGTGCCGGAAGTAGGCACCGTATTTAACGGAAAGATTGTGCGCCTTATGTCCTTCGGTGCTTTTGTGGAAATTGCACCGGGCAAGGATGGGCTTTGCCACATCAGCCAGCTGGCTGTGGAAAGGGTAAATGCCGTGGAGGATGTTGTTAAAATAGGCGATATGCTTGCCGTGCGCCTTATCGAAATTGATGACACAGGCCGCCTAAACTTCTCCCATAAAGCCACCATCCCCGGTTATGAGGACAGCAAACCGCCGGCCAAAAAACCAAGAAGCGATGGCCCACCAAACCGTGGTGGTGGCGGTGACCGCAGGCCGCCAAGGAGATAAGATGTATTCCATTGAAACAACAACCTGTATAATGATTCAAAATCCCAAAACGGGTCAAGTTCTTGTCCAGGACCGCAAGAAAAAATATCCGGGCTGGGCATTCCCCGGCGGGCATTTGGAAGACGGCGAAAGCATGTACAACTGCGCCATTCGTGAAGTTAAGGAAGAAACAGGGCTTGATGTGGAAAATTTAGAGCTTTGTGGCATTGTACACTGGTTGGACCGTGAAAATGGCGGGCGTTACATGTGCTTTATGTATAAAACCACCCATTTTAGCGGCAACTTAACACCCCAAACTGATGAGTGGGATCATTTTTGGATGGATATAAGCGAACTTACATCCGCCCCAAAGGAAAAGTTTTCATCACCCCACTACGCCCTATCGCCCCTATTTCACCAACAAGGCAAGTATAGCGAAGTTTTTATTAAACACAGCGGCGGCAAACCCCCATGGGAAGTTGAATACATGTAGGGCGGGGGCAACGCAGGCGATAGCCAGCTGCCCCCACCCTTCGCATGGAGGAGAGCAAGATGCTAAGCAAAAATCTTTTTGAAACATTAAGTGAAAAAGCAAAAGAACTCAAATACTCGTCAATAACCTATATGGAATTTGACAACTGCAAAAACGCCGAAATTTTGCATAATTGCGATGATTTAATTCTTCTGAGAGATGGGACAATGCTACACTTCGCAACCAGAAATTTTGATATGCTCATCAAAGAAATTACCAAAATGCCCGGTAAATTGCGCCTGCACTTTGTACCAAAAAAGTTTGCCCAGCAATTAATCGAAATCGGTTTTATTGAATGGGCGGAGTTTGCCGATTTTTTTAACACCGTTTTGCCTAAAACGGCAACGCAGCTTGGCGATGTATGCGAAACCGAATTCCTTAACCTAAATGGCTGTGATGAGGTTTCCTCCCTGTCAAAACGTTGCACCCTCCAAACCAGAGGTTTTGAAGGTGAAAGTGCGGGGTGGTTTGCAGAATGGCTGGGATGCCCTGACAACAAGGTGATAATCCAAACCAAGGATTCCCGAATTGTGGGTTATTGTTGTGTTTCCATTTATAACAACGGCACAAATCTTTGGATTAGGGAAATGGCCGTATGCCCAAACCACCAAGGTACAGGGCTTGGCAAAAAACTGATGGAGCAAGCAATAAAATACGGCGTGGAAAATGGAGCCGTAAAAGGCTTTTTAGCAGCCGATTTGCTTAATAAAAACGCCATTGCACTTTATAACAAATATGATTTTTATGTTAAAGATGATGAAACCGAGCTTCAAATGATAAAGGAGTAAAATATGATAACTTTGCGACCAATAACGGACGATAACTATGAAGAAGTCGTGGATACACTGGAAGTGACGGAGGAGCAGCAAGAATTTGTAGCAGATAACATGGATAGCTTAGCAGAAGCCTATGTATATTGGACCCAAACCGGCTTAAAGCCCATAGCCATGGCCATCTACAGCGATGACGCCCCTGTGGGCTTTGCCCAATTTTGCTACGAAACCCCCGAAAGCAACCCGGAAAACATAGGCGAGCCGATATATTTTTTCTGGCGGTTTATGATTGACAAAAACCACCAAGGTAAAGGATATGGAAAAACGGCACTTGCCAAAGTGATTGAAATGATACGCACAAAGCCGCTGGGCAAAGCCAATTGGCTTTACACATCGGTTGTGCCGGAAAGCCCTGCACGCCAACTTTATCTGAATGCCGGTTTTGTGGAAACAGGTGATGTGGACGAGGGTGAAAATGTAATGCGTATGCCGATTTGAAGGTGATAAAATGGATTTTTTGATACAGCAACTCGACCATGCTAAGGACATACCCCTGCCCGCCTACGAAACGGCAGGTGCTGCGGGTATGGATTTACGTGCCTGTATAGCAGAGCCTATAACCTTAAAACCCATGGAGCGCAAAGCAATCCCCCTTGGCTTCAAAATGGCGTTGCCGCCGGGTTTTGAAGCCCAAATACGCCCCCGTAGCGGGCTTGGGCTTAAACACGGCATATCCATGCCCAACGCCCCCGGCACCATTGATGCGGATTATCGTGGCGAAGTAAGCGTACTTCTAATCAACTTAGGTGGCCGGGATTTCACCATAAACCGGGGTGACCGTATAGCACAAATGATAATAGCCCGTGTGGAGCAAGTGCACTTTACCCCCGTAACCATTTTACCCAACAGCCAACGGGGCGATAGGGGATTTGGATCGACAGGTATATAGTTTTTCAAAAGTAAAAACCCCTGCATTTAAGCGGGGGTTTTTGAAACTTTTTAAGCTATGAAGTTTTAGTGGCTGAACACCGTGATTTCAACGGATTTTGTCAGCACGTCGGTGTAGCTGTAGGAGACAGTACGGTTGGCTCCCGCTTCCCCATCCAGCATTACGGTGAAGATGGAGGGATAAACACTCTCAATAGTTCCTGAGCTAACAACAGATTTTTGCCTGCCCTTGTTGGTTTCCAACATAACCTTGGAGCCAACATGCTGAGAAATGTTTTTTCTAAGCATCGTCACATCGGCACGAGCATACATAAACAACACCCCTTCTTACACTTTTTAATATTAAGTTAACAGGACAGAAACATCCTTGTCATAATTATATACCAAATCCCTATTTTTGTCAAGAGTTTTTTGTGAAATTTTCCAGACAAGTTTTTTTATAGTCGGCATAACGGTTTTCGATGATGGCAGTGCGTATTTCCGCCATCATATTATTATAAAAAAACAGATTATGGATTACGCATAGGCGCATCCCAAGCACCTCCTTTGCTTTTAGCAAATGTCGGATATATGCACGGCTATGCTGGGCGCAGGTTAAGCAATTGCAATTAGGGTCAATTGGGGCATTATCACGCTCGTGTTTGGCATTAAACAGGTTTAACTTACCTTGGCCGGTAAAAACATGGCCGTGCCTGCCGTTGCGGGCGGGCAGCACACAGTCAAAAAAGTCTATGCCCCTATCTACCGCCTCCAAAATATTTTCGGGCGTGCCAACCCCCATTAGGTAGGTTGGCTTGTTTTTTGGCAAATGGGGCACAGCGGCTTCCAACACACTGTACATTTCCGTATGGGATTCGCCCACGGCAAGGCCGCCAATGGCATATCCTGCCATGTCCAAGTCTGCCAGCACCTTTGCATGCTCCACCCTAATATCGTTATGCACCCCGCCTTGGTTAATGCCAAAAAGCAGCTGATGCGGGTTTATGGTGCCTTCTGCCACATTTAGCGCATCCATGGACTTGATTGAGCGATGCAGCCAACGGGTGGTTCTATCAACCGAATCTTGGATATAGATGCGCTCTGCCTTGGCAGGCGGGCATTCATCAAATGCCATGGCGATGGTGGCCGCCAGCTTGCTTTGTATTTCCATGGACTGCTCCGGACCCATAAAAATTTTGCGCCCATCAATATGGGATGCAAAAAACACGCCTTCTTCCTTTATCTTGCGCAATTTTGCCAAAGAAAATACCTGAAATCCACCAGAATCGGTTAAAGTAGGTTTTGACCAGTTCATAAACCGCCCTACACCGCCAAGTTCCGCCACAACATCCTCACCGGGGCGCAGATGCAGGTGGTATGTATTTGCCAAAGCCACCTTGCACCCAATATTTTCCAAATCCTGTGCGGATAAGCCGCCCTTAATTGCTGCCGCTGTGGCCACATTCATAAAAACAGGGGTTTCAATCACCCCGTGTATTGTTTCAAGCCTTGCGGCTTTTGCCCTACCATCTGTATTTATCACTGTGTACACGCTAAATACCACCTTTCCCATGTTTACATTATGCCACAAAAAATCCCCCATGTCCATACAAAAATTTCCAAAAACTTTTGCTTGACAAAACCACGAAAATTGTAGTATGATAAATGAAATTTTTTTGAAGGAGGATGATGAGATGAAACGAATCATTCCGAAGTTGTTTGTTTTTGTTGTTATGGCTGCTATGGCCATGTTGCTTGTTGCTTGTGGAGGGGATGAGGGTGATAGGCCGACACTCATCATGGCCACCAGTGCAGATTTTCCGCCCTTCGAGTTTATTAACGAAGAAACAAACGAATACGATGGTTTTGACATACATATGGCAAGAGCATTGGCGGAAATCTTGGATATGGATTTGCGTATCGACAATATGATTTTTGACGGGGTTATCCTTGCGGTTGCCACCGGGCTTGCGGATGTGGGCATTGCGGCCATATCCATTAACGAAGAAAGGTTGGAAAGTGTAAACTTCACAATCCCATACTTCCAAACCACACAGGTGGTTATTGTGCAGAATGCCAGCCCAATAACCCACCATGACCAGTTGGAAAATGCCCGCATTGCAGTGCAAATGGGCACCACCAGTGATTTAGTTGCAGAATGGTATCTACCCGAAAGTGTGGAAATTTTCCGTTTTAACATGGCACCTGATGTGGTTTTGGAGCTTAACACAGGCCGTGTGGATGCCATCGTTATCGACCATGCAGTTGCTAACGAGTTTTTGTCCGAACATCCCCAGCTGCGCATTTTGGAGCAATACCTTACGGTGGAAGAATATGCCATTGCTGTAAACCAAAATGACACAGAACTTTTGAACAAACTTAATGATGCCATAGAGCAATGGTTAGCTTCCCCAGACTTTACAAGGATTTACAATATGTTTTTCGGAGGACAATAATGCTCCTTACCTTCCTCGCAACCTCTCCCACCACCTGGTCGGAGAGGTTGAGTTTTGAAATAGAACGTGGGCTTTTGCGGTATGACCGGTGGCAGTCCCTGTTAAACGGGCTTGGTGTAACCTTGCAGGTTGCACTTGGTGCGGTACTTTTGGGCGTTACCATCGGGCTGTTGCTTGCCCTTATGCGTATTTCCAAATTCAAAATCTTAAAAGCTATTTCTGCCACCTATCTCAGCATAATCCGTGGCACCCCCGTAACTTTACAGTTGCTAATTTGGTGGTTTGTGGTTTTTGTGCCTACGGGCTTGTCTCAATTATGGGTTGCTATCATAGCTTTTGGTGTAAATTCGGGCGCATATGTATGCGAAATTTTTCGTGGCGGCATTTTGGCGGTGGATAAGGGGCAAACGGAGGCGGGCAGGTCGCTGGGGTTGTCCGGCGGCAAAACTTTGGGTTATATTGTGTTGCCCCAAGCCCTTAAAAATGCCCTGCCCAGCCTTGGTAACGAATTTATTATGCTTATCAAAGAAACATCCATCGTAGGCTTTATTGGCATGGTGGATTTAACCCGTGCGGCAAATATGATAAACAGCCGCACCTTTGCGCCTTTTGTGCCGCTAATTTCTGCTGGTATTTTGTATTGGGGCATTATTACCATCCTAACATGGTTACTTGGATCGCTAGAGAGGAGGTTGCGCAAAAGTGATAATCGTTGATGGTTTGACAAAATCCTTCGGCAATGCGACAATTTTGAACAATATTTCCCAGGAAATATCAGATGGGGAGCGGCTGGTTGTTATCGGGCCATCAGGCAGTGGCAAATCCACATTTTTGCGTTGCCTTAACTTGCTGGAACAACCCACCGGCGGGCGCATTTTGGTGGATGATGTGGATATTACCGCTAAAAAAACTGATATTAATGCCATACGCCGCAAAATGGGCATGGTTTTCCAGCACTTTAACCTTTTCCCCCACAAAACAGTGCTTGGCAACCTTACCCTTGCCCCTGTACAAACAGGACTGATGAAAAAGGATGAAGCGGAAAAAACCGCCATGCAACTGCTAAACCGTGTTGGACTGGCAGACAAGGCAGATGCTTATCCCGTACAATTATCAGGCGGGCAAAAACAGCGTGTTGCCATTGCCCGCAGCCTGGCCATGCGCCCCCGCATAATGCTGTTTGACGAGCCCACATCCGCATTGGACCCGGAAATGGTAGGCGAGGTGCTGGATGTTATGCGGGATTTGGCAAAAGAAGGGATGACCATGGTTGTGGTAACCCACGAAATGCACTTTGCCCGTGATGTGGGCAGCCGTGTACTTTTTATGTGCGACGGTGTTATAGCAGAGCAAGGCACGCCGCAAGAAGTATTTGAAAACCCTCAATGCGCCCGCCTGCAACAGTTTTTGAACAGTATCTCGTTTTAGCCGCCATGCCAACCGCCATGTTGCCAGAAGTGATGGAGGAGTTTAGATGATTAAGTATTTCAAGAAAGACAAGGTTTTGGTGTTTTTTGTAACCTTCATTATGGCTGTAACCAGTGCATTTTTTGTTTCATATGGTCTTTTTGCAGGGTGGGTTACAAATGCACTTCTTGAAAACGAAGTCGAAGTAATAGTTGGTGTTATTGCCGCCGCCGGGTTTTTACTCTCATCAATATTAGTGCTATTCATTCAGCAATCACTTTTGAACACCATGGTTGCAAGGATGAGGTTGAGCATACAAAAAGATTTGGCCGAAAACTTGCTTCGTCAAAAAGAAAGTGTTTCCGGTGTTCTAAATATGTATAACCAAGAAATCGACACGGTATTGAATGGATATATCCGAAATATCCCATTAATGTTTAACCTGTTGTTTTCGTTTGCTTTGGCAACCATTTATGCTCTATTTTTATCTTGGCAGATAACGGTTGGTTTGGTAGCGGTTTCAATAGTTTCTGTTAGCGTCAATCATTTGTACAAAGGAAAGCTATCCTCGGCAATGGAGGATTTTAGAGAGAAAAACCAGCTTATCAATTCAGATGTGAAAGGTTATTTTTCTAATATAAAAATGATAAATTTTTTCGGGGCAAATAATTTTGTGCTAAAAAAATTCAAAGACACCCTCGACAAATCAAATAAAAGTTCGGAATTATCCCTTGACATAGTACATTTTACATGATATACTTAAAAATTAGTTTACTAAATGCTGTTGGCTAAATAAACAAGCAATAGCACTTGACAAAGACGTGCTGATGGCTTGTAATGATTATAGCATTGATTGCGGGGTCAGTGAACGCCACAAAACGTGAGGATGATTTAAAGTGAAACAAAGATTACAAGGTATGTTAATAGGGTTTTTGGTAGCAATTATGGCTTTTGGCACAATAACCGTGTTTGCTGCAACCGTCAGCCGAACCATTGAGGTTACATATGGTGTGAGTGTAGTAGTTGATGGCACTCGTCAAGACTTCGCAGAGGATATGTTGCCATTCGTATCTGATGGCAGAACATTTTTGCCTGTTCGTGGTATTGCTGATGCACTTGGGCTTGATGTGGATTGGGATGGTGTTACTTCTACCGTGTATTTGACCAGTCCAGTAGTTGTTGCAGACATCCCGCCAACAACAGAGCCGCCTACAACAACTCCAGCTACTACAAATCTTGGTGTGACGAGAGCAGCTTACGAACGTATCACTTATGGTATGACTGTTAGCGAGGTTCAAGCTATAATTGGTAGAACACCATTTTCTGATACAACAGAAACATTTGGGCGAATTACAGCTCGGTCTATTATGTGGTTCGATACAACTGTGAATGCTGGCATTAGTGTAATATTCGCAAACGGACGAGTAGAAGCCATTTTGCAAGTTGGACTATAAACATAGTCTATACAATATCATTATCAAAACCCCTTACCGCAAGGGGTTTTTCTTGAGCTCCATATCTAACCATGATATAATTTGGCTAGAAAGGGGGTGAAATTATGATTAGCAATGAACAACGAGCGCATGATTTAGCACTATTAGTGGTTAAGGTTCAGCTTCAACCAGAAAATAGCAAATCTATTCCAAAGCAAGTTGATGGCAAAGTTCATGTCAGCATTGATGAAATGTACTTTGAAGCCTATGAAATGGCATTAACTTCAATCAACAAGCGTTTCGCTGATTGATTTTCCATCAATTTCAATCACAACATCAGCAACACCTTTTTCAACTTCAAGCCGTTCTTGTACCACCAATACAAGGGCGGCTATTTCTTTCGGTTCGCCTTTGATGATTACTTCCATAATTTTCCTCCTTAAAATAGTATACTCTGCTTCAAAACCACATCAAACATATCATTCTCACGATTGTTCCACCTAAAACAGAACTCATCAACATACCTTTGCAAATACTTAACAGATACATGATGATAGATGCCATAGATAGCATGTTTCAATATTGCCCAAAAACTTTCAACGCCGTTGGTGTGAATATCACCATCTGAAAATGCCTTGCTGTGGTCTATCCTCAAATGCACAAAGTTGTTTTTGGTCAATGTATCATACCCTCTAAACTCGTCTGTCATAATTGTGTTGTTGTTTTCTTGCTTGGACACAGTTTTGAGGATTTCAATGAGTTGTTTTGCTGTAAGCCGCTGCCCTTTGTTGTTTGGTGGGGCAACTTTGGCAAATAACTTGTTTGTTTTCTCTGTCTACAACTCCTACTACTGGTGTTTTCTTTGTGCCACGCCCACGCTTATTTGGCGGTGTCAAGTCATCGTCATCATCCTTTCTGTTTTTCTTTCTAGGCTTACCACCTACATAAGTTTCGTCAATCTCAACAATGGTGTCAAAAAACTCTTTGTGTTCTGCATTGCCCATTGCAATTCGGATTTGTTGAAGCATACGCCATGCGGTTTTGTATGTTACACCAATTTCTCTTTGTAACTGCAAACCTGATATGCCTTTTTTGCCATTTAGAAATAGGTGTATAGCGTAGAACCATTTACGTAAGTCTGTTGATGACTTTTCAAAGATTGTGTCTTTGAATGGCGAGAATGTAGACATACAGCCATTGCAACCAAAGACCTTCTTTCGCTTGCTTTCTTGATACACTCTACCAGAACCACAATGGTTACAACTCACCCCATTAGGATAACGGATTTCAAGAAAATGCTTGATGATTGCATCTTCCGTGGGGAACCTTTTCATAAATTCAAAAAATGTCATGATTAGCACCTCATAATTAGTTTATAGTGCTATTATATCATATTTTGAATACTATGTCCAGGGATAATTCCGTATAATTTTAAGGGAAATTAGTCCAAGTAGTGGCAGAATTATGTATAAGGATACCCCTTTGGATGAAATTTCGCTAAATTCATGGTATAAAAGTGTGGGGTATGTGGATCAAAAGGCAAATATAATCCCCGGAACACTTAGGGAGAATATTGAACTGGGAAACCCCAATGGCAAATACAGTTTAACAGAAATTGCCAACACATTCAATTTGCACGATTTAGCAGAATCTATGGATGAGGTATTGCATGAGGATTTGGGAAATTTTTCTGGTGGAGAACTTCAAAGAGTAGAGATTGCACGTGCTGTTTATAAAAACAGCGACATAATGCTTTTTGATGAGCCTTTATCAGCACTTGACCCCAAAAACGCCTTTTCTGTTGAAAGTTATTTGACCAAAATGGAGGGCAAGCTGGTTATAAATGTTTCACATCGCATAAACGAAAGCCTTTTAAGTGCATACGACAAGATAATGTTGTTAGACAAGGGGCGTGTACTATACTTTGACTCTTATTCCAAAGACCATAAGGGCATCTTAGGTGACTTTATAAAGGGCTAACCAGTAATTCCGCCATTTTATTTCCATAAAAAATAACGCCGGCATTTCGAGCCGGCGTTATTTTTTATAATATACTCAAATAGCATCTTGACGGGCTTCCTTATGGTATAATTGCTAATTTGCCCTTACATAGCTCCAAGCCATGCCTTCAACTTGCCGGCTTACAATCTCCAAAAATGGTCCGATGATTTCAAATGCCCAAATTTCGTTGTTTATATAGTTGGGATTGTCAAAACCAGGACCTGCAGTTAGGCGGATATATAAGCGGCCATCTTCTGTGTGCCAGTTAAAATACTCCATAACATCTCCTGGCACACCTCTATCACCCGTACCATCTGTATGGAAAACATAACGCCAAATCGTAGCATTTGCCCATGCCCATGTGCCGATTAGGGGACTTTTGGTGGTATCAAGCATTACAATGCCATCCTCAAAACCTACATGCACACCCAAGCTTTCAGCTATAAAGCGCAGGGGTACAAAAGTTCTGTCATTAACAATTGTGGGCGGCACATCAAGGGGGATATTGCGCCCATTACCTATGGCATATTGGTAATTAACCCTCAATACAAATTCCACACCAGCGGGATTGGTGTAGTAAACTTGGCGTAAAGCCCCGTCCCAACCCACTTGGATGCCCATCATTTGGGCAATGGCATGGAATGGCACCATGGTGCGCCCGTCCTCTATAAACGGCTGGGTCTCAAACTGCACAGGTTGCCCATCCAGCCTAACTTGTACATTGGCATAGGCCATCACACCGCCCAAAACTACTGCTAAGCCTGTTATCATTAGGCTTGTTAATAATTTCCTAAACATTTTCACAACTCACCACTCCTTTGTGTATAATAATACGCCACCTGCCCCTGATTGTCAAGGGGTAAGTGGCGTATTATTAGTCCTCACAAAGCATAAGTGCGGCCATCAAAAGCACCAAGTCGCTTTGGTCGGGTTTGGATGGTGATTTAGTGCTTGGGTAAGGGTTTTGGCTTGGCATTGGTGTTTGGGTCTTTGGTTGGTTGCTAAAATACCTGTAAAAAGGCTCGGGTATGTTTGCCGTATCGATTTTGGACATAATCCACCTCAAAATAACTGTATAACCCATATTATGCGTCCACACAGGCAGATATTATCGGCACAGATATCTAACTGCCAAAATCCTCCAACGCACGCATAAGTTCTTCATTGCCCGTTACGGATATGCCTTTTTCCAACCTCACCTGCTCCTCTTGTGCAAGGGTGTGTATTGGTCGGTTTGTCAACTCTTTAATACTGCGTTGGTCATTATCATAAAAAACAGCAACAAAGCCTTCGTGGGCAGAAATGATGAACTTGCGGTGCTCCAACGCATCATTTTGGCGCAAATGCACCTGCTCGGATGTGAAGGATAGTATGCGCCAGTCCACAAACATGCTTGCCACATCATCCCTGCTTTTACCTAACAGTATGGGGGATGGCACCTCCTCAAAACGCTCAAAGGTGCTGGTTGCGGGGTCATAATATTCATACACCATCACGGTGGCAAGGGAAATGCGAATTATTCCGTCATCGTCATGGTTTTCATGGTTTAACATCTCGAATTGCGGGACTTGGACGGCTTCTCCCGTTTCGCCATCTTCTTCTACATCTTCATAAGCGGTATAAGGGTCATAAAATGGGGAATTGCCCGCAACCAGCGAATATGCCAGCACCGATGCCACCCCCACCGATGCCGCAATCATGATGATTAATAGGGTGTATGCCACTTTCTTTCTCATAAAAATCACTTCCTAAATGGGGTTTTTAGGAAGTGTTTCCAGTTTTTGGTGTTGTTATACATTTTCCAATTCATCTAATCCGTCGGACATTGCAGTTGTGCCATGGTTTTTATCAGTTTCGATAAGCTTACCTGCCTTTGCCACATATTCATCCATCATTTGGGCAATAATTTCCCCATCCTTGCCGGGGCTTCTCTTTAACGCCGTTAGCACATCCCAAATTTGCCCACTTCTTGTATCCAGCCGTTTTAGGCTGGTTTCGATAAGCAACTTCTCCTTGGACAAATCCTCGTGAAAGGCCAACTTATCGTCAATATTAAGGGTGGATGCAAATTTTTCTATGCTGGAATAATTCCTGTCCATGCCCTTATCCCGCAGAAAAAAGTCAATGGCAGCTTCTGTTTGCGTCATAATATCCCTTAGGGAATCCAGACGCTTGGTTAGGAATTTATAGTTATTATAATCCTCCAAATTGTTTTCCAGCATTTGGGAATTGCGCACCTTGTACTTGCGGTATTCGTAATTCAGGTAATTGGTGAAATGGGCGTAATTAGCGATTTTTTTGTTAAGTAGCGTAACCGCTCTTGCTTGTTTTTTAGCATTCATCCTTAACTCATAACGCAATTTTTGGCGCAGGGAGTATAGAAGACCCGCAATTATGATAATAAACACCAGCATTCCCGACAAAATTAATATTGTGTTGATATTGTGCACGGCATACAAAAACACCAAAACAAGGCATGCTGCCGCAAAAAACAGCACAATGGCAATGGCAAATTTATAAAGAAAGTCGGTGGCGTTGGCCAGCCTTTCTTTGGCGTGCCCCAGCACCATTTTTTCGCCTTCCAAGTAACTGATGTCCTTTTTGAACATCCTTTGCCGCTCTTCGGCAAACTTAATTTCGGGTACGGCATTTTCAGCGGATTGTTGCAGTTTGTCCAGGTCGCTAAGTCCGGCATCAAAATTGGTAACTTGGTATTTTAGGGAATTGCTTTCACGGGACATATTGGTATACCTGTCCAACAAATCCCGCAAATCCTCCACCTCTTCTTTGGAAAGTTTGCCATAGGCGGCAACCTCCTCCATGCGCCCTTCCACATCTTTTAGGCGGTTTATAAGCACAATGCGGTCGGATACGATGTTTAACGCCTCGTCACACAAAGCGGCGGCATTTACCGCATTTTCCTGCCTGCCTGCCTGCTCCACAAATTCGCTGAAACTGCTGGGTTTTTCACCCTCCTGCTCCATGCGTTTAAGGGGATACAGCTTGTTAATAAAGTCCAAAAAGCGGTTAAATACACCCACCTTGGGCTTTTTCTCCCTAAACATGGTTCACCTTCTTTCGTATAATTTCATCATTGCCTTTCTCTAATTGTAATATTACCCCAAAGGTTTAACTGCGCTTCGTAATATGGGTTGGTAACTTCCAAAGTCCATGTAGGTGCCGTTACAGTTAGGCCGTCCTCGCTTATATAGAGATTATCATAGCACTTCACAGAAAGGCCGGCATTTGGGTAAAATTCGGGACTAATAAAGCCGTTGTTTGTATACAGCCGCCAGTTGGGGCTGGCACTGACAAATTGACCATAAAACACCAAGAATCTCCCAAGGGGGCCGCCAGCCACCCAAAAGCTTTCGACATGAATTGTATCCTCTATAAAATTATCCCCGGTAATGGTCATTCTATCTCCCCGCACAAAAACCTCTGCGGCTTGCTGCATTATTATAAATTCTTCCACCCACGCCCGCTGGCCGGGCGCTATTTCCCAATAGCCCCAAAGCTCCAAATCCAGCTGGTCAAAAGGTGTTGTTTCTATGCCCAAAGCCTCTTTAAGCAACCCTCCCAAGTCGGTTGCAAAGGTTAAGTTTTGCCACCATTCCGTGCCGGTATCCCGTAGTAACAGGGCATACATGGCCCCCGTAAAATAAGGAAAGATAGTGTTTAGACCTGTGGTTTCCATTCTTTCAAGTATCATGGCTTCATATCTGGCAAGAAATTCATCTATATCTTCAAAAACCAAAAATTCCGTAAAAGACGCTAACCCTTCGTTAATCTCCTGGGCATTTTCGTTGCGGGCGGCCTGGGGATGGGCGTTTCTGCGATGTTCCCTAATGGACAGGGCATCATGTATAGCCGCCATCCTCTCGCCCCCTTGCGTGCGCAAAGCTGTTGCCAAAGCCTTAATCTCCATTAACACGGCAATGCGGGCATCCGCCGAATGGTTCATAAAGTCCAAAGATTGGTCGATATTTGGCAACCAGCCCCCTCTGACAACCTGCGGGTTTTGTATGGCGTGAAAAGCCTCATGCAGCATTAGGATAAGGGCATCCCTATATCCGTCTGCCAAGATTTCATAAAAATCTGGTTGCCAACTTACCATACCCCATGTACGACCGGCAAAAACCTGGGCGGTGTGGCTGATGAAGACGTTGTCGGGCAAAATGCCCACATAAACATTGCCTTGCCGTTGAAAGCCTGCGGTGGCCGCCACAGGAGGCCGGTTGGTTACGGCGTGGCGGGTTAAGGGGTCGGCGATCATCAATGGGGCATCAAGCCTAAGGCCGAATAATTCCCCGTCATCCTCGTCCCAAATGGCTTGTACTTGGGCAAACAAACCGGCTGCCGCATCCAGGGGGATGGATGGCTCAAAATCAAGCACCGCATCCTCTGGCTCGGATGTATAGCCCTCCGTAACTTCATCCGCCCCATAGTCATAATCATATTCTTCATAATAATCCACTTGCCCGCCCCAGGCCGCCATAAAAACCAAGGCAATACCCAATAAAAGCAAGCTTATAATTTTCTTCATCACTTCGCATCCTTATAAATTTGGCTGGCCTGCACCCCTGTGTTTTTTTGATACTTGCCTTGATAGGGGATATAGTCCCCTTCGATTTTGTGGTAATAAATCTGGCAAATGCGCTCGTTTGGATAAATTTTAACGGGGTGCAGGGTGTGTATTTCCAGCGTCCAATACCCCGAAAAGCCCACATCGCCAAAGCCTGCTGTAACATGGATGCTTACCCCAAGGCGGCCGACGGACGAGCGGCCTTCCAGCATTGGCACATAACCATGGGTTTCGGTAAATTCCACGGTGCTACCTAAATAAAGCTTGCCGGGCTCCAGGATAAAGCCATCCTCCGGGATGACAATTTCTTCTGTGGGTGTTTCTGTATGCATATCCAAATACCCTACTTTGCTTAGGTCATACACTTGCAAAATATTGTTTAAGCGCAAATCATAGCTGTTTGGCCCTACCCTGCTGCCATCAAATGGCTTGATTATGATGTCCTTACCTTCCTCGGCAAGGCGTTTTATTTCCAATCCTGATAAAATCATGGTTTTCCCCCTAAAAATCAATATCTTCAAAAATTTCCCGCACATCCACAACAAAATCATTAAACAGGGAAACTTTGAATGTATATATAATTGCGTCCAGCTCTTCTTGGGTGCGCTCTGCTAACCAAGCTTCCTCATGGGAGGTGTAAATGCCTGCCAGGACATATTTTCCATCCACAAGGTGGAACACATCAACAGTGTAGTTGTGAACATCAACAATCCAATATTCTTTTACCCCGCACCTTTCGTAAAGATTTTTCTTGTAGTTTTTGTCGTTGGAGGCAGTGGATGGCGACAGTACCTCCACAATAAGGTCGGGTGCGCCGTGGATGCCGTTTTTCTTGATAATATCCCTATTGCACACTATCATGGCATCCGGGATAACCGTGTCATCTTCTGTTAAGAAAACATCAACCCCATCCCCAAAAGGTGTGCACGGCTTGCCTTTTAAGTGCCGTTTGAATATGGATGCGATGCTCAAGCTAACCAAACCGTGATAAACACACGCACTGGGAGACATTAGGTGGATAACCCCATCTAATTTTTCCTTGCGACGGATTTCCTTAAAACCATTTGGAAATTGATGTGCTAAGTTTGACATTTCAAGTCCTCCTTACTTCAAAACCTTTTTCAAATACTTGCCTGTATAAGACTTGCGGCTTTTCGCCACCTGCTCCGGTGTGCCTTGGGCGATTACCATGCCGCCGCCGCCGCCGCCCTCGGGGCCTAAGTCAATAATATGGTCGGCAGTTTTAATAACATCCAGGTTATGCTCTATAACAATAACAGAATTCCCTCCATCCGTCAAGGCATGCAGTATATCTACCAACTTGTGTACATCAGCCATATGTAGGCCTGTTGTTGGCTCGTCCAGCACATAAATGGTGCGGCCTGTACTGCGGCGGGAAAGCTCTGTTGCCAGCTTTACCCTTTGGGCCTCTCCCCCCGAAAGGGTTGTGGAGGATTGGCCCAGCTTTACATAGGACAAGCCCACATCCACCAGCGTTTGGATTTTATCCCGCAGGCGTGGTAGGTTCTCAAAAAAGGCATGGGCTCGCTCTACGGTCATATCAAGCACATCGGCTATGGTTGCGCCTTTATATTTAACTTCCAGCGTCTCCCGGTTGTAGCGTTTGCCGCCGCAAACCTCGCAGGGCACAAAAATATCAGGCAAAAAGTGCATTTCTATTTTAATTATGCCGTCACCACTGCATGCTTCGCAACGCCCACCCTTTACATTAAAAGAGAAGCGGCCTTTTTGGTACCCTCTCACCTTCGCCTCCGGTACTTGTGCAAAAATATCACGGATAAGGTCAAAAAGCCCTGTGTATGTGGCGGGGTTACTGCGTGGCGTACGCCCGATGGGGCTTTGGTCAATATTTATTACTTTATCAAGATGCTCTTGCCCTGTCAACTCCTCATGCTTGCCCGGTTTGCCTTTGGCACGGTTTAAGTCCCTTGCAAGGCGCTTGTACAGCACTTGGTTTATAAGTGAACTTTTACCCGAGCCACTAACCCCCGTAATTGCCACAAAAAGCCCAAGGGGAATATCCACATCCAATTTCTTCAAATTGTTTTCGGTTGCCCCTGTTATGCACAGTTTTTTATCGGTGGGCTGGCGGCGTTGCTTTGGCACTTCAATAGCCAATCTGCCGCTCATATACGCCCCTGTAACACTATTTTCGTCCTTTAACATATCCGCAACCGTGCCGGAAAACACAATTTCGCCGCCGTGGCAGCCTGCGCCCGGGCCAATGTCCACAATATGGTCAGCTTCCCGCATGGTATCCTCGTCATGCTCCACCACAATAAGGGTATTTCCCAAGTCCCGCAGGTGTTTTAAGGTTTTTAGCAGTTTATCATTATCCCGCTGGTGCAGGCCGATAGATGGCTCGTCCAAAATATAAACAACGCCCACAAGCCCGGAGCCAATTTGGGTTGCAAGTCGTATGCGCTGGGCTTCGCCCCCGGAAAGCGTTGCCGCCGCCCGTGCCAGTGTCAAATAATCCAAGCCAACATCCACCAAAAAACCTGCACGGGCTTTGATTTCTTTGAGGATAAGCTCCACAATGGCAGCTTGATGGGGTGTTAGCGACAATTCACGGAAGAATTGAGCTAGCTCTCCCACAGGCATGGTGGTAATATCTGTAATATTAACCCCGCCGACGGTAACTGCCAAAATCTCCTCCCGCAGGCGTTTGCCACGGCATGCCGGGCATTCGATATTCGTGATAAAGGCTTCGTATTGCTGTTTGGCATATTCGCTGTGGGTATCTTTGTACCGCCGTGCCAAATTGTTCACAAGCCCTTCCCATTGGTGCATAAAAACACGGGGTTGGCCCCTTGTGTCAGTATATTCTACCGGAAATGTTTCATCCGTGCCGTACAAAATAACACTGCGTGCCTCGATGGGCAGGCTTTTGAATGGCACAAGCAGGCTAAACCCAAAATGTTTGGAAAGGTGCAAAAAGGCATTACCACCCCATGTGCCGCTTTTGCTGGCCTGGTTGTAGCCCGGTGCCGTAATCGCCCCTGCCTGTATGGAAATATCAGGGTTTGGCACAATAAGCTCCGGGTCAAATTCCATCTTAAAGCCAAGGCCGGCGCATTCGCCACAAGCCCCTTGTGGGTTGTTAAACGAAAACATGCGTGGCTCTATGCTGGACAGGGATATGCCATGGTCGGGACAGGCAAAATTTTGGGAAAAGCTCAAATCCCCCTTGCCTTCCACATCCACAAGCATTGTACCGTCAGTCAATGCCATCACCGTCTCTACCGACTGGGACAAGCGGGCCTCAATCCCCTCTTTCACCGCAATTCTGTCCACCACAACCTCGATGTTGTGCCGCTTGTTTTTATCAAGTTTAATTTCATCGGCCAGCTCCATTACTTGACCATTTACACGCACACGGGCATAGCCATTGCGCTTTGCCTCCTCCAACACCTTTTGGTGCTCGCCTTTGCGGTCCCGCACCACAGGGGCAAGCAGCTGTATGCGGCTGCCTTCCTCCAAATCCAAAATCTTATCCACAATTTGGTCAATGGTTTGGCGCACAATCTCCTTGCCGCATTTTGGGCAATGGGGCGTGCCAACACGGGCATACAGCAAACGCAAATAATCATAAATCTCCGTCACCGTACCCACGGTAGAGCGGGGGTTTTGGTTCGTGCTCTTCTGGTCAATGGAAATGGCGGGGGAAAGCCCTTCAATACTGTCCACATCAGGCTTTTCCATTTGCCCCAGAAACTGGCGGGCATAACTGGACAAGCTCTCCATATACCTGCGCTGCCCCTCAGCATATAGGGTCTCAAAAGCCAAGCTGGACTTGCCCGACCCCGAAACCCCTGTAAACACCACCATGGCATCCCTTGGTATCTCCAAATCCACATTTTTTAAGTTGTTTTCTCTTGCACCTTTAATTATAATTTTGTTTTTTGACATTTTATCCTCGCTTTATAATTCCTTATGTTCTGTTTGTTGTGAGTATTGCGACCATATTACATCTCCCAATTATGGTCATAGCAAACAAGGCTTCGGAAGCAAAAACCACCGACGGCAGTTCGCATATATCAACACATTCTTCGCCCATGCGTTCAAAAAACAGGCTTTGCACTCCCACAATGCTGGTCATAACATGTCACCCCAAGTCATTTCTGCCCAAAATCAAATCTATCAGTCGGCTCTTCCTCCACTTTATCAAAGTACCTAATAACAGTATCATGCTTTTGCGTTTACCAAGCCCCACACCCCTTTAATATCCTATCAGCAAAATCCCCTTTAATGGCAATTGAATCCTACCCGACAAATAGAGGGTTTCCAAAAACCTGTACACTTTTTCAAAATCACGTTTTCCAAGATACACATTTCGCACTGCCAAAACAAGATATTCCACACCATGCATCAAACAGGCTTGGAAGATATCTTTAAGAAAGGCATTGTTGTCCACCGCTCGCCCCGCCTCAACTTCGATAACTATCCTACCGTCCGCACTCCAAGCATCGGCGTTATACTCCATATCAATGCTATTGTTGCGACCGAACAGTACGGGCACTCTAATTTTCTGGTCAACACTTTTGCCTTTTTCAACACGAAACCCGAGGCCCTCAAAAGACGCTTCCAGAACCTTCAAAACACCATCACTTTTTAGGTCGCTTTCCGGCGATTTTATAACATCCTTCACTTCTTCAAAGCATTTCACAATGGATACCAAATCATCAGGCATCCCTTGTGATCGTGGAAACAGCTGGTAATTCATGTCCGCACTCCCTTTTTAACATTAAAGTTCTATCTCGCCACTGCACTACCCGCCCAAAGCGCAAATCCACAGCTCAACCTTGCTTCGTGTCTTTTTGCAAAGATTTGATGTGGCTGACAGTCGTCATTTTGCCAAACCACTTTCAACATCGTCAAAATTCAATTTATACTTTATTCTATATGTGTTAATCATTAAATTTTCTGTAAGTACTACATTCGCCTTTATTTTCAGGTTACTTGGCTTGTTTATGGCTTCTCAACCTATTCTTGGCTGCACTTATTTGGTAAAACGAGACTTTGACAAGTCGTTGATTGCCTTTATTAAATAGCTCCACAAATTTAATGCCATCAAAATCACTAGGTACAAAGGGTATATCCAACCTGTCATTTCCGGCATAAATACGAATTTTGCCACATATTATCACAAGGTCATTTTTTACCTTTGTGTGGGCAACAGCCACAGCTCGACGGACATCAATCTCTACCGTCAAACTACTGCAACTTCAACTGTTGTCATCTCTATCCCCCTTACAACAATTTCTTGATCTCATTTTCCGCATACAAACTTATTATTTCTGACTCGCAACCCCAAGCTCCCTAATATCCAATAGTTTTTACGTGAAATTGTGTAAGCGAAATGTCGCTTTTTCGCTCTGTGAAGTCGTTGCTCTCACCGTTAACTCGCAATTTATAAAGGTTTTCATTGGTGTTCAACCATTCGTCATTTGCGGGTATTATGCCACCATCAACATCAAAAACGTGTATCAATTTATTTTTTTCATCGCTTAATAGTAACCAAAAACCTTCAGTTTCAAGTTGTTTTTTGCTTGGGTCGAAGTGATAATTACCGCTGTTTAGCTTGTTTGCGAACCTAATTCCTTTGTCGTCAAACTTCATACCGCCTTCTATGCAAATTTGAATTGCGCGCGCCTTTTTCAGTCGGCTGTAATTATTTTGGATAACGCGGCTTGATATTACGACGGTTCGTGTTGTGACTTCTTTAGCCTGAGTGATTGAAGCTTTTAATGCTTCTTCAATTTCCAATGTATTAAATCTTTCTGAAAAATGTTTTTTAAGCAAGTCTTTTATCAAATCTGGTGTTGCTTCTTGTTTTATGGTTTCAACATCTTCTAAAAACTGCTTTTCGTGACTTATCCAGCTCGCAACGTTATAAGTATCAAAGTTGTACTTATTAAAACTTTGAATAAACCCAATCGCACTTCTATTTTCTGCGATAAAAGGTATTTCAAAGCTATAATCATTAGCACGAATATAAATTCTATCCCCAATCAAAACGCCAATTTTAAGACTCAGAAGTTTCATATAGTCGTTTAGTTGCTTTTTCTCCACTTCTCCAAAAATGTCCTTGTGGCGTTTTATTTCCACAACAAAATTATCTCCAACAACCATATCAACCCTAACATTCGTATGGGCAACGGAAACATTATATTGCCTTTTTATCTCGCCCATTAAAATGCTGTACCCGAAAAGCTCTGCAAAAATCTTCTCCCATGTGGCTTCTATGACACTTTCCTGTTCATCCAGATTCTCTCTGTACTTACTCACTATAATTTCCCATTTTACAGCTGGTGTCATTTTCTATCCTCCTACAGCAGTTTTTTGACCTTAAAGATTTTGTCACGAAGCTGCGCCGCCCTCTCAAAATGCAAATCCATGGCGGCTTGTTTCATGTCTTTTTCCAGGGTTTTGATGTGTACTAACAACTCTTCCCGGTTCATAGATTCGGGGTCTTTGGCCAGCTTTGCGCCCTTTTGTTTTTTGCCGTCGTCAACGGTGGTGGTGGCTTGTATAATGTCATGCACTTTTTTGACTATTGTTTGGGGGGTTATGCCATGTTGCTCGTTATAGGCCATTTGGATGTTTCGGCGGCGCATGGTTTCGCTTATGGCATATTCCATGGAGCGTGTTATACGGTCAGCATACATTATTACACGCCCGTGGGAATTACGGGCGGCACGGCCAATAGTTTGCACAAGGGGGGTTTCGGAGCGCAAAAAGCCTTCTTTATCCGCATCCAAAATGGCAACCAGGGCCACCTCGGGTATGTCCAGCCCTTCACGCAATAGGTTTATGCCCACAAGCACGTCAAAAACATCCATACGCAAATCCCTGATAATTTCTAACCTTTCAAGGGTTTTAATGTCGGAGTGGAGATAGCGCACGCTAATGCCGCTATTTTTCAAGTATTCGGTCAAATCCTCCGCCATGCGCTTGGTTAGGGTAGTTACAAGGGTTTTGAAGCCCGCATCTTTGGTTTTGCGTATTTCGGTTATAAGGTCATCAATTTGCCCGTTTATGGGGCGCACGGATATTTCGGGGTCTACAAGCCCTGTGGGGCGGATAATTTGTTCTGCCAGTAGATTGCTGTTGTCACGCTCATAGGCGGCAGGGGTTGCGGATACAAATAGGGCACGCTGCATTTTCCTTTCAAATTCCTCAAAACGCAGGGGGCGGTTGTCCAGGGCAGATGGCAGGCGAAAGCCGTAGTTTACCAGTGTTTCCTTCCTTGCCCTATCGCCGTTGTACATGCCCCTAAATTGGGGCAGGGTTACATGGCTCTCATCCACAATAATCAGAAAGTCATCGGGGAAATAGTCCAGCAGGGTGTGGGGGGTGTCGCCGGGCTTACCGCCGGCCAAATGGCGGGAATAGTTCTCAATTCCATTGCAAAAGCCCATTTCCCACATCATTTCAATGTCATATCTTGTGCGCTGTGCAATTCGCTGGGCTTCTATCAGCTTTTCTTCCTTTTTTAGTAAAGTTATCTGCTCTGCCAGCTCTTCTTCAATATCAACAATTGCCCGTTCCAAATTTTCCTTAGTGGTAACATAGTGGGAGCCGGGGAAGATTGAAATATGGGTACGCACACCCAGCACATCCCCCGTAAATGCGTCAATTTCGGAGATTTTTTCAATCTCATCCCCAAAAAATTCCACACGGTAAGCGATGCTGTCGCTGGTTGTGGGGAAAATCTCCACCACATCCCCGCGCACCCTAAATGTGCCCCGTTGGAAATTCATATCATTTCGATTATACTGTATGGCAACAAGTTTGCGCAACATATCATCCCTGTCCCAAATTTTGCCCGGACGCAGGGAAACCACAAGGTTTTTATAATCCACAGGGCTGCCAAGGCCATAAATACAGGATACAGAAGCAATTATCACCACATCCCGCCGCTCGGCGATGGCTGCGGTGGCAGAGTGGCGCAGCTTGTCAATTTCATCATTTATAGCAGAATCTTTTTCGATATATGTGTCGCTGGAAGGCACATAAGCCTCCGGCTGATAATAATCATAATAACTTACAAAATATTCCACGGAATTGTTGGGAAAAAACTCCTTAAACTCATTATAAAGCTGGGCGGCAAGGGTTTTGTTATGTGCCATAACAATGGTTGGCATTTGCAGCCGCTGTATAATATTTGCCATGGTAAACGTTTTGCCGCTGCCCGTTACACCAAGCAAGGTGCCAAAGCGGTTGCCACCCTCAAATGCAGTGGCCAAGGCATCTATGGCCTGTGGCTGGTCACCTGTCGGCTTAAAATTGGACACTATTTCGAATCTCTCCACAAAAACCCGCCCTTCATAAAAGTGTTAACCTTCATTGTAACACGAAAATCCAAATACCACAAGCCCTTGCGAAAAATCCATCTGGTCTATTTCTTTTTTGTTGACAAAACCAGCAGTATAATGAAATGTTTCTTCGGCAGAATCACGGCAGGGTTTGTGGTTCTTATTTTAATGGTGGGCATAATATCAAACCTCGGAAGAATGGCACGAAAGACCACATCATACTGGTGTGCACATCAAGCGTGATGGAATATTTTCAAGGATTAATCCAATAGCAACAATGGTAGCTAATTTGTTGATATATGACCCACAGAATCAGCGTGCATCGTTGCGACCATGAGACCAATTAGTATTTGTTGGTGACATTGATATTGAAATGCGACTAATTTTCCCAACTGGCGATTTCGTAGCTTTCCATAGAAGTGCAAGAGGTACGCAAAATCCAAGAAGTCCTTATTTTACTCGGGCAGGTGGTAATTCGGTTAACGTTTATACAAGTATAAATGGGGGTTCTATTTTCTAAGGTCATCCAAATGTCCGCAATATAGCGACAAGTGGTGCTGCGAACTGAGTTGCGATCGTTGTTGGTCAAGAAATTACACTTGTATAGATGGCAAGGGACAAATTGGGTTGAGACAACCATTACCGCAGAGCGAGAGGCATTTGAAAGGGGAAGTGAAGCTCTGCCTTTTTCAACAGAAAGAACTTTTGACAGATATTTTACTTTAAGTATTCCACCACTTTGGCACGGTGCTTTGGCGGAAATAAGAATAGGTAGCGGAACATTTATGGGAGGGCAACGATTTTGGCAATATGTGATTATTGAGATAGACTCATCAGTGGAAGCAAGTGCCCCAACTGCCCATACCAAACGCCTTATTGACCGCGGGGCAATCCTTGAAAGCCTAATCGAAGGAGCGGCTACCCTCACCAACAACCAAATTCATACCTTGCTCACAAAAACCATCAACACCGACACCGCCCAAAGGATTCTATCCGAAATGCGGAAGCAAAACGCCACGGCACAGGCTGAAAAAGAGAGTACCACATCAACCGCCGCCAACACAACAGCCGTGAACCCGCAAGAAGGTGAGCGCATCGAAGATGCGGTTTTGCGTAGCAAAACTACTGAGGACTTTTTAGGACAGCTATTACGTCATCCTTTTCGATGGATTGCTTGCGAATTTCACGAACTTGGGCTTCTAATTCCCTTATACGCTTGGCATCCTTATTAGACCTACCTGCTTCTTTCGGGCTAACGCCCGAAAGTCTTAACCAGTCACGCAGGGATGTAACGCTAATTTTTTTATTCCAAATATTCACAAGGAGTGATTGAATGACAAAAACAACAGAAGCACCAACGGCACCACGACCGCCAGACGGTGCGCTAACAATGCAGGTAGATAACCAAACATTCATCTTGGAAGTGCTCTTTAACCCCAACAGCAAAGAAGCATTCCAAGACAAGCTGATGAGGGTAATACTTGCCGAGGGCATGAAGGAATTGAAGGAAGCGGAGTAATCAGCTTAAACATGAGGACAAGAAAAGCGAGTACCGATATAGGGTATTCGCTTTTCGCTTAGTATAAGTAACTAATTTCAATACTCACGAGCATAGGTATTTCAAGAGGTTGTACGGCAGTTTGCTTATACTATCCCTCAATATTTGCATTTGTAAATCCATTTTTCTTATTACCTGACACGTTTATCGAATGCCCCAAAAAAATATCACCATCATTAAACCACAAGCAATATTCGCAAGCACCTTCTTCATCTTGAAAAAAGGTTATTGCATTTAAGGAAATTCTCTTGATAAAATCTTCTTCGGTAAGCGGTATAAAGTCAGTTTCTTCTTCCCAATCGTCCTCTTGCCATTGATTTCCCAGTTCTAACAATTTTGTAGCGGCAAAATGGCTTGCTTTTTCAGCAAAGTTACTTGACTTATTGCAAAGGATGTGCAGAAATTCAATGTCTGATTCGGTAGAAAGATAAACACGAATTTTTCTACCTTGAAGTTCTACTACTCCCTCAAAATTGCCAAGCCGCCTATCAAATGCAAACTCACCAAATGTATCGTCAACGATTTTTGCAGGCTGTCTGTAGTCGGTTAGAATTGCATATAGTCCATCGTTATTTACATCTGCCTCAAGCACTTCAACAACCATGAAGCGATTATATGCAGACGGCAAGCGTCCTTCTGGAACGGTTTTGTCAATCAATTCTCTTACTTTAAGTCGATAAACAGTACCGTTTTTGAAATAATGAGGGTATTTTAGTCCAAATTTTTTATCTTCTTCCGAAACAAGCCAGTGAATACGCCCATCACCATTTTTCAACTCATTTGATGAAATATCAATATATGCCAAAAAAGGTTGAGAAGTATCCCATGCCCCCAAGCAGTATGTAGCTCCGCCGTTATTGTCGCTTGTAAGCACAAGTATTTCTTTTTCTTCTTTTTGGTATTTACTTGCGAAAGCCTCGAAAGCGTTCATCACGATTAAAATACCCCTTAATATAAAGTCGTCACGCCACCCACAACAAACATGAACAACGTGCAAAACAAAAATACCTTACCATTGATTGTACCATATCCCATGTCGAAATTCTATACAAAGTTTTCCAAGCCCTAAGGCGGCAAGACGTCACCGCCGAGGGGCTTTGTGCCATTCCCACTTCAACAGACAATAAATCCACCCCAAAACGGCAGTAAAACACAAACTTACGCCACTTTGCTCCCTGTTGCCTTGGATTGCTCCGATTGATAGGATTGATTGATAAATCTACGCTCAAAATCCATAGGGTTCATCCATGCCATTGATGTGGGAGCTACCCCTTGCAAATTAATTTGCACCATGGTCAACACGAAGATGTTTGGCATAACCCATATCAACAAGCCCATTATAGCTTCGCCATCCATCAGAATGAATAATGTTATCTATGGAAACACGACCTCGAATAATGGCTTGCAAAGTATTGCGAGACACATCAGGTACGATTTCGGTATACACCTTACCTTGACGCTTATAGATACCAAACACATTTTGCACCACGACCACGTTTGCCCTTGGTTCTGCGTGAACCAAAGTAGCTTTCGTCGACCTCTACCTCTCCACTAATAGGCGAAACAATTTTGCAATGCTCGGCTACTCTTTCTCTAATAGCCATTAAGTATCTATTGACTGTATGCGATTAAGAGATGCGATTTCTGCAATTTGACCCGCATCTAAGTCAGCAGCAAAAAGTCGTACTAACTGACGAAACTTTGCTTCTGAAATTTTTGAACGGTTTGCGTATTTGTTATTCATTGTCTTGACCTCTTTTATAGCATATATGGTTATGCTGTTATAGTCAAGACCTTAAAATAATTTTTAAGTAAGTAAAAAAGGGAATTTTTTTCTATATTACTCTTAATTTACATATTTTTTACTTTTTTATAATATTATGTATATATTGAAAATCGCTTATGGCGTAAACCAAAAACCCTATCAAACCTTGGCTTGATAGGGTTTTTGGTTTATCGTGTGCATGAGGATTTGAACCCCAGACCTTCTGATCCGTAGTCAGACGCTCTGTCCAGCTGAGCTATGCACACTAATTAAGCACAAAAGCCATTATAATATATATTGAAGAAAAAAGCAAGGTTTTTTTGAAATTTTTTAAGATTTTTTTCTTGAAGCCTGAGGGGCTTTGTGCTACAATGTTTTAATGGATACTATAACATCACCAAACAACAGGATTGTAAAGGCCGTACGTGCTTTGCGTGGGCGCAAGGGCAGAGATGCCGCCAATGTTTTTTTGGCAGAAGGGATTAAGTTTGTGGCAGAAATTGGATATGGCTGGGATATTCGCCAAGTTGTCCTATCCGAAACTTTTTACCGCCATGAAGGTGCTTTGCATTTTGGCGAAAAGGCCGTTGTCGTTACCGACCAAATTTTTGCAGGGCTATCTGATGTGGTAAATCCGCAGGGCATCCTTGCGGTGGTTGAAAAGCGGGATTTTTGCATAAATAAAGTGCTGGCAGATGATTTGCCCTTAATTTTTGTGCTGGAAGACATTAATGACCCCGGCAACCTTGGTACAATACTTCGTAATTGCCATGGTTTGGGAGCCACAGGTATTATTTTGGCGGGCAGTTGCGCCGATATTTACAGTCCCAAGGCGGTACGGGCATCGGCCGGGTCCATTTTCCACGTCCCCTTTGCCCATATGAGCATGAAGCGAGCCGCCGAGGAGCTAAAAGGGCGCAACATCGCCCTTTATGCCACATCCCCGGCAGGCGAAGCGGCTTTGCACCGGCTAAACCTGCAAAATCCCACGGCCTTCGCATTGGGTAACGAGCATAACGGCCTAACACCACAAGCGATGGATTTGGCAGACGAAACCGTACAAATACCCGTAATTTCAGAATCCCTAAACGTGTCCATTGCCTGCGCCATTTGTGCCTACGAGGCTTGGCGGCAAAGAAACGTTTAATTTAACCACCATTCGGCAACAATCCCACCGAAAGGTGGCGATTGGATGGCAGAAAAAGTTATACGCAGTACATTTTTGGTCTTCTTTATAGTTTTTGCGTTTTTTGTGGTTGATAATTTTTTGTTGTTACGGGCGCATGTTGTCAGCAGTTCCATGGAAGGCACAATTATGGAGGGTAGCCGTGTTTTTGGGTTGCGTAACCATGGTAACAACTTTAATCGGGGTGATATTGTGGTTTTCCAATCTCCCTTGCCACAATTTGCAGAGCCCTTTATCAAGCGCATCGTAGCCCTGCCCGGCGAAACCATTAAAATCCAAAACGGCACAACCCACATAAACGGCATGCCGCTTGCAGAAAGCTTTGTAACGGGCACAATGGGGGATTTTGCTAAAACCGCCATCCCGCAGGATTATGTTTTTGTGATGGGCGATAACCGTAATAATTCACGGGATTCCAGAGAATGGGGCGTTGTGCCTAAAAGCAGTATAATCGGGCGTATTTATATTGCCCTAAATCCCATACCAAATTTCCTAGGAGGATATTTTATGAGCAACCCAAAAGTTAAAATTGAAATGGAAAACGGTGCAAAAATGACCTTGGAGCTTTATCCGGAAATTGCCCCAATATCAGTGGAAAATTTTGTAAACCTTGCAGGCCAAGGTTTTTATAATGGGTTAATTTTTCACCGCGTTATCCAAGGTTTTATGATACAAGGCGGCTGCCCCAACGGCAGCGGAATGGGCGGCCCGGGCCACCAAATTAAAGGCGAATTTGCTAAAAATAGCGTGGAAAACCCCATTGTCCACGAGGCGGGTGTAATATCCATGGCACGTAGCCAGGATATGGATTCGGCAGGTAGCCAATTTTTCATTGTACACCAAGCCGCCCCCCATTTGGACGGATCCTACGCAGCTTTTGGGCGTATTGTGGATGGCATGGATGTGGTTAACCAAATCGCCCAAACCCCTACCGACCACAGCGACAGGCCGCTGGAAGAACAAAAAATCAAATCCATAACAATCTTAGAAAATTAACATTATTTTCCTCCTTTTGAATAAGCTTGTATCATAGCCTATTCTAAGGAGGAATTTTTTATGGACATTGATGATTTGAAAATGCAAACCCTAACCCAGCCACGCTCCAATGCAAGGGAAAGATATGCCGTAACCAACCGAAACACCCCAAGACCAAGACCAATGCCAAGGCGGCCCCGCCCATCCCTAAAACAGCCCCAAATACGCACCTGGAAAGAACGGGCATTGTTCCAAGGTATAATATGCGGCGGTTTTTTGGCGGTTTTGCTGGTTTTTAATATCTTGGATACAAACCTAACAAATAACGTAACAGCATGGGTGGACAGGAATCTGTCCTATGATATTTTTGCAGAAGACGGCGTAGGTAGTTGGACGGACCGCCTACTAAGCATATTTAACACGAACCAGCCCGCAACAACTGATTATGCCGATGCCGAAACGCCATCAGGCACCGCACCAACGCCCACCACGGCACCAACCCCAAACACTTGGATTGACGAGAGTATTTTGGAGGAAATCCGAAATCCGTAAATTTTGCCTTGCATAATCCCCCACAATTTGGTATGATGATATAAATACCGTGATATCGGGGGAAGCCATGGAATATTGCCTGTGCCTGCGAAAAGATGACAATAACCTACTTCACATCATCCAAGCGGATGAGCTTGCGAAGCCTTTTTACAGCGGCTTTCGCACCATTAAGCGGGCAGACGATAAAGAAGAGGCCTTTGAAGCGGTAGCAAACATGGTATCTAAATTTTGTAAAACATTTTGGAAAAAGGGGCAAAACCCGGATTTTACAAGGTTTAAGGCTTGGGCATGGCAGGTGCGTGATGAAGAATAAGTGGCTGTTTATCACAGCGGGCGTGGTATCTGCCTTATCTTTAATGGGCATAATTTTGCTAACGGGGGCGCATATCCCCGCTTTTGGCATGTGGTTTTATTATTGGCAATATGATATAAACAACACATACAATGTGGTGCAAATGGTGCCCGAGGACTTGCACGCAGTAACCCGCCATATGTTAGACTATTTGTTGGGTAGGGAGGCAGATTTGCAGATATATGTGCCCGTGGCAGGGCAAATGCGCCCATTTTTCGGGGATATTGAGATACGCCACATGATAGATGTGCAAACCATGACACGCATTTCATTTACAGTGCGTAATATACTAATTGTTCTGTTAGCCCTTTCTTTTGTGCCTTTTGCGGTCAGAAAAGGGCATTGGCAGCATTTTTGGGCAAGTTGGAAGTGGATAAGCCTTGGTGTATTCGCCGCTTTGGCGGTGCTTGTTGGAATTATTTCCATAAATTGGGAGCGGGCTTGGTGGATTTTCCATGAAATCTTCTTTAATAACGATTATTGGATATTGCGACCGCAAGTGGACTTGTTGATAAACATTGTGCCATACCAATTTTTCTTTAACTTATCGGTGTTTATGGGCATATTTTTTGCTGCGGGGCTAACTGTTATGTTCATCACTTCCGCCCTAATGGTTAGGAGGGGTAAAAAATCGTCTTCTGGCTGATTGTTCTTCGTATACTACAAATCATTGGCTGGGTTTTACTGGGCGCAGTTGGTCTTTTATTGGTAATAATTTTGCTTGCATTGTTTAGCAAGTTGCGGTATGATATAAAGGTGCGCAAGGACGGGCTGGATGCACCATGGCAATATACCGTAAAAATTACATGGTTTGCAAGAATTATCAGTTTTGTGCTTGGCCATGATAAGGGGCAGGTTGCCCGCATTTTTGGCATAAAGGTCAAAATGCCCCAAATGGGTGATGATGACAAGGGCGACAAAAGCAATAGCGGGGAAGAAGCCGAAAAGCCCCACCCAACACAAGTACGTGCCACTCAAACCACCGAAAAACGGCTGACAGATGCACGCAAAAAACAAAAACGCAAGAAAAGGCACAAAAAAGAAAGCCGATGGGACAAAATACGTAATATATACGAGCAAATCGGCAAGGAACACATTAAGGAAATTATTGCCATTAGCCTTGCGGCATTGAAAAAGCTTATAAAAAAGATTATGCCCAAAAAATTTAAGCTGCGGGGCAAAATTGGCACAGGCGAACCGGACACAACAGGCATGGCACTTGGTGGCGTTAGCGCACTATCCACAGTACTAGACATACATCTGGAAGGCAATTTTGAGGAAAAGGATTTGCAATTAAGCCTGCACACAAAAGGCGGCTTTCGTTTGTGGACAATTTTGTGGCTTGCATTAAAATTCTGGCGCAACCCGGAAATTAAACGATTGCGTTTCATTCTAAAATCCAATAAAAACAAAAATAAAATACGGGTAAGAGGAAAGGGTGCTGTTTATGGCAACAGAGCTAAACCTAAACATGGTTAAAATGTTTGAGCAAATGGAGGGTTTTGTATCCTCCAAAACTGTGGTGGGTGAGCCACTTAAAGCAGGCGAAACCACCATTATCCCGCTGGTTGATGTAAGTTTTGGCATGGCGGGCGGCTCCACTGATGATAAGGATAAAAAGGATGAAAAGTCCCTTGGTGGTTTGGGTGCAAAAATCAAGCCATCTGCCGTTTTGGTTATTAATGATGGTAATGTGCAGCTGGTAAATATTAAGCATCAAGACAGCGTTAATAAGCTGATTGATATGATACCATCCATCACCAATAAACTGGATTTTGGCAGTTTGCTTGGGGGTAAAAAGAAAAATAAGGAAAAAGCCACAGATGCAGACAAACCGGATATTTTAACGGCACCACCGGGCTCAACCGGCCTGTAATTTATAAATGGTAATAATTTATTAGGGGGGCTTTTTTATGAGCTTTGAAATCGTAGTAGATTCATGTTTTAACTTGGGTGTGGAGTATGCCGAGAAAAACAAACTGCATGTGCTAAGCTTGGCATATATTGTGGATGGCAAAGAGTATGCGGGATATACACCCGGCAAAGACATTGACTATGCGGCGTTTTACGGCCGTTTGCGGGAAAAGGCCCCGGCAAGCACTGCCCAAATAACCACCGTTATGGCAGATGAGATGTGCCGCCCAATTGTGGAGGGTGGCAAGGATATATTGTATCTTGGTTTTTCCAGTGGCTTGTCCGCTACATTTTCCGCTGTTAGCAAGGGTTTGGAGCAACTTAAAACCGATTTTCCCGACCGCAAAATTTACGTAGTGGACACCCTTACAGTTACCGTGGGACTTGGTTTGTTGGTAGAAGCGGCCTGTAATATGCGGGACGAGGGCAAAACCATTGAGGAAGTACACACTTGGATAGAAGAAAATAAACAAAAAGTTCTACATTTCTTTACAGTGGATGACTTGTTTCACTTAAAGCGGGGTGGGCGTTTATCTGCTACCAAAGCTTTGCTTGGTGCAGCGTTAAATGTAAAACCTGTGCTTATGGTAAACCCCAAAGGTGGCTTAAGCCCCATAGGCAAAGCCAAGGGGCGCAAAAAAGCCCTTGATGGGGCGATAGAATCAACCCAGTATGTGGATGCAAACCTTTTTGGAAAAATATTTGTAGTGCATGGGGATGTGGCAGAAGATGCCCAGTATGTGGTAGATGGCATCAAAGCAAAGCATCCATCCATCCCTGTGGAATGTTATTATCTCGACCCGGTTATTGGTGTACATGCGGGGCCGGGGGTTATAGCAATAATTTTTATGAGCAGTACAAAACAAAGAGAAGGTTAGTAAAAATATGGGTGGTGGGCAACATAGGCAATGGCCGATTTGCCCACCTTTTTTATACACAGGTTTATTTTCCCAAAAAACCATGTATACTTAGGATAAGAAAGTTTTTGGAGGAAATATGGACAAACTTAAAATAATTGATGGTTGCACCAATTTCCATTTTGTTGGCATCGGGGGCATTAACATGTCTGCGCTGGCAGAAGTGCTGTTTAGGGAGGGTTACACTGTCGGTGGCTCGGATAAATCAGATTCGCCTGCGGTGGATAAGCTGCGGGGCCTGGGGCTTAATGTAGCCATTGGCCACTGCGCTGATAACCTGTCCAAAGCAGCGGAAGTGCTGGTTTACAACGCAGCCGTGCCCACCGACAACCCCGAAGTGGCAGAGGCAAGAAACCGTGGGCTAAAACTGCTGGACAGGGCGCAGTTGCTGGGCCTGCTTATGCAAAATTATAAATATCCCATATGTGTGGCGGGCACCCATGGCAAAACCACCACCACATCCATGCTGGCAGAAATATTTACAGCCGCAGATGCAGACCCAACCGTGATGAGCGGCGGCATCCTGCCATCCATGGGTGGTGCAATGCGCCTTGGCGGGCGCAAATTCTTCATAGCAGAAGCTTGCGAGTACCATGATAGTTTTCTGCACTTTTCCCCTTATGTGGGCATTATCCTTAATTTGGAAATGGACCATGGGGACTATTTTGGCGGCGAAGCAGGCTTGCGGGCATCCTTTCGCAATTTTGCAAAGCGCATACCGGCCCATGGCTTACTAATCATAAATAACGAAATTGCAGGGCTTGATGAGATTGTAGGGGGGCTGGACTGTGAAATAATAACATTTGGCGAAGGTGGTGATATTTTTGCCAGCAATGCGGAATTTGGGGTAGATGGGCGCAGTGTGTGCCAAATTGAGGGGGTCGGACAGCTTTCCCTTGGCGTGCCCGGGGCGCACAATATCTCCAATGCATTATCAGCCATTGCCGTTGCCCGCCATTTTGGCTTACCTTTCGTCAAAGCCGCACAAGCTTTATCGGGCTTTACAGGGGCTTTGCGTCGTTTCCAGCACAAAGGGCAGTTTAATGGCGCAATAATTATTGATGATTATGCCCACCACCCCACCGAGGTTTCGGCAACCATCCAGGCTGCCCGAAATATGGCACACAACCGCCTGTGGATAATATTTCAGCCCCACACCCACGAACGCACAGCAAAATTTTTGTACGATTTTGCAAATGCCCTGCATGCTGCTGATAATGTGATAATCACAGATATATACCGCCCCGCAGGTAGGGAGCAGGAGCAAGCCAGCGTACATGCCAAGGATTTGGTTGCCAAAATTGGTTCAAATTGCCATTATGCCCCCAATTTTCAATGGGCGGCGGATTTTGTGCGCAATAATTTGGTTAAGGGTGATATTTGCATCACCATGGGCGCAGGGGATATTACCCGCATCGGGGATATGATTTTGCTTGACAGCTGTAACTTTGTTTGATTGTATTGACAAAAAGAAAAACAAATGCCGCCCTCTATGTAAAAGGTAAGGCGGCACTTTGCTATAAATGGTTGATTTGCCCGCCCGCTTGTGCTATAATTGTCAAAAAGATTTGGGGGATTTACTAATGAAAATAAATTTTAAGCCAGAAGGCGTTTGCACACAGGAAATGAATTTTGAAATTGAGGATGGCATCGTTAAATCTGTGGAGTTTGTGCGGGGTTGCCACGGCAACGGACAGGGCGTTGGTGCGCTGGCCGTTGGGCGCAAAGTGGAGGATGTTATTGCGGCCATAAAGGGTATTACCTGTAAGGACCGGCCCACATCCTGCCCGGACCAAATGGCGATCGCCTTAGAGAAGTACCTGCAACAGTAATATAGCGAACACGCTTCAAAGTCGTGATTGTGCGTTCGCTATAGTTACAGTCTATTTTTGAATAATTTTGTCGCATCATGTCATAATAATCTCCAAGGGAGATGATGATATGAAAAAAGCGATTATTTGTGCCATCGGAGCATTGGCATTAATGCTTGCAACAAACACCCCAAACGATTTCAAAAGTTGGTATTTTGTGCCGGCCAGCACGACGGGGGAAGCTCCCGGATGGGATGCAAGCTTTGATTTGGAAAATTATAACACCCACTACTTAGGTGATACCAGCCGAAAGGAAATTTACTTAACCTTTGACGAGGGCTATGAAAATGGGCATACAGAAGTGATTTTGGATGTGTTGCGGGACAAAAATGTGCCGGCGGCGTTTTTTGTAACCAAGCCATACATTAAGGATAATCCTGACCTTGTGCGCCGCATGGTGGATGAGGGGCATGTGGTGGGCAACCATACTGTACGCCACAAAAGCTCCCCCAGCCTGTCCTGCGAAGAAATTGCAACAGAGCTTGCAGGGGTTGCCGAATTTTTCAAAGAAATTACAGGTAAAGAAATTCCTAAATTTTTTCGCCCGCCCATGGGGGAATATAGCCAGCGTGTGCTGGAAACCGTGGCAAATGAAGGGTATGCAACCATTTTCTGGTCCTTTGCTTATGAGGATTGGAAAGTGGATAAACAGCCGGGGGTAACGGCCGCCCATCGTAAAGTTACAAACGGGCTGCATAATGGCGCAATTTTGCTGTTGCATGCTGTTTCCAGCTCCAACGCCGGGGCTATGGGCGATATTATCGACACCGCCCGGGAAATGGGCTACGAATTTAGGTGCTTGCATCAATTAACTGCCCCTGCGTGGCCGCCAACTTTGGGCTTGGGGGAAGTTTTGGGGGATTGATATGGGAAATATTAAGTTAAATTTTGATAACATGGGTATCGCAAACGCCCAAATTGCGGGCATAGAAGATAAAATAGCAGCCGCAACAAAAGCCATGGATGAAAAACGGCACCAAATGGCTTGGCGGGATTTGCCCCACAACCAAACCGCCGTTGTGGAAGAAATTTTGGCATATGTTGCAGAAACATCCCCCAAAATCACCGCTTTGGTGGTTTTGGGCATTGGCGGTTCTGCCCTTGGGCCAATTGCCTTACAACAGGCTCTACATAGCCCGTTTTACAACCACCACAAGCAGTTTAGGGCTAATGCCCCCCGGCTTTTTGTGCTGGATAATATCGACCCCGCCACAATGGCGGATTTGTTTGCTTTGGTGGACTTAAATGCCACTTTGTTTAGCGTGGTATCCAAATCAGGCGCAACATCTGAAACCATGGCGCAATTTATGTTGGTTAAAGACCTGTTGGAGCAAAAAATGGACAAGGAAAAGGCCAAAAACCATATTGTTTGTACCACAGATAGCCAGCACGGCAACCTAATAAAAATCGCCAAAACCGAGGGTTACAAAACCTTCCATATCCCGGTGGGGGTGGGTGGCAGGTTTTCCCAACTTTGTCCCGTTGGCTTGCTACCTGCCGCCTTTACGGGCTTGGATATTAAAGCCTTATTAAAAGGGGCTGCTGACATGGATAAAATATGTCAAAATGCCGATTATATGGCAAACCCCGCCTTCGCCTTCGCCATTTACCACTACTTGGCAATGGAGCAGGGTAAAAACATTACTGTTATGATGCCTTATGTAGACCGCCTAAAATACATGTCGGACTGGTTTGCCCAGCTTTGGGCAGAATCGCTGGGCAAGGACGGGCTGGGGCAAACCCCCGCAAAAGCCCTTGGCGCAACGGACCAGCACTCCCAGGTGCAGCTTTATGTGGATGGCCCAAGGGACAAAGTTGTGGTGTTTTTGGGCGTGGAAAAGTTTGATGCAGATATAAAAATTCCAAAAACTTTTAATGATATGCCGGCCATCGGCTTTTTGGGCGGCCATTCCTTTACCGAATTGCTGCAAGTGTCCCAAAAATCTACCGAATACGCCTTAACCAAAGCAGGTTGCAGCAATATGACCATTACCATGCCCCAAATTGATGAGTATGCCATGGGGCAATTGTTTTATATGCTTGAAGTGGCAACCGCCTTTACCGGCGAGCTAATGGGTATTAATGCCTTTGACCAGCCCGGTGTGGAAGAAGGTAAAAACGCCCTTTACCGCCATTTTGGAAAACCCGGATTTTAAGGAGGGCACGATATGAAAAAAGTGCTGATAACAGGATTTGAGCCATTTGGAGGCGAAACCATTAACCCGTCGTGGGAGGCAGTTAAAGCCCTGCCCGACCAAATTGATGGCACAATAATAAAAAAGCTTAGCTTGCCCGTGGTTTTTGGCAAAAGCGGTGATATGCTAATTTCTGCCATAAACACAGAAAAACCCCATGCAGTAATTTGCGTGGGGCAGGCAGGCGGCAAAGCAAGCATTAATGTGGAGCGCATAGCCATTAATGTGGATGATACCAAAACCCCCGACAATGAGGGCAATACCCCTATCGACCAACCCATACGTGACGGTGCGCCTGTCGCATATTTCGCTACCTTGCCCGTCAAAAGCATTGTGGCAAACCTGATAAAAGCGCACATACCTGCAACAATTTCTAATACAGCGGGTACATATGTTTGCAACCATGTGATGTATGCCGCTTTGCACCATGCCTCCCGGCATCATCCCACTTTTCAAGCGGGTTTTATCCACATCCCCTATTTGCCCGCCCAAGTGCTGGAAAAACCCGCAACACCATCCATGTCTTTGGATAATGTGGTTAAAGCATTGGAAATTATCATCAGAAGCACCATATAGGCTAACATATGGGGATGACTTCAAAATCATCCCTATTTTTTTGAAACAAAGTTGAAGTTGGTTCGTATACAGTATTACAGCGCAAGAAAGGGGGCAAGTATGGATATCAATGTATTAGAACAAATTTATAAAAAATATTATAAAAATATTTACAATTATATCGCCTTCCGCATAAACAACCATTTTGATGCGGAGGAGTTGGCAAACACAGTTTTTGAAAAGGCAATAGCAAGCTGGGAGCGATACAACCCCGCAAAACCCGCCGAAGCATGGCTTATCACCATAGCTAAAAACACGGTGACGGATTATTTGCGCAAACAAAGCCACAGAAACCACGCACCCCTTGAAGAAGCAGAGCAAGTGGCCACCCGTGACCGCCAGCCCGACCAAGTTGTACTGCTGGATGAGCAGAATAGAGACTTAATGGAGGCGGTAGCAGGCTTAAAACCAAAAGAACGACAAGTGATTTCCCTACGTTTTGCCACTGATTTAAGCTACACAGAAATCGCCCATGCGATGGGCATAACAGGGGCACACGCCCGCCTTATAGCCCATAGAGCATTAAAAAAGCTACGCAAAATGTTGGAGGAGGTTTGGCATGAAGAATATGTCTGTTAAAGATTTTTTGAATAAGTGCAGAGAAGTGGACTTTTATGCCGCCTGCCCAAATAAAGAAGCCGGTTTGGCAACCTTAAAATCCAAGGCAGAAACCCAAGTGCCCCATAATCCCATTTTATCAGGCAATGGGGTTATATACCATGAAAGGGAACAAAAAACCAAAAGGTCTTTTGCTGGGGTTGCCTTCGCTGTAATTGGCACGGCCGCCATTGGGCTTGCATCATTTTTTGCAATACCGGTTATTTTAGAAAATTTGGGCGGCACAGTTGCCCCTTACCCCGCCACACCCACCGGCAATGCTTCTGTCCCTTATGAAGAGTATGAAGAGCATCAAGAAACCGTGCTTACCTACCTGTCTATCTTTTCTAACCTTAGCGAGGCTTTGGACAGTTTTATTATGCCTGATGTACCCTTGCCCGCCTATATACCGGAGGGTTTTGAGTTTGACCATGCCATATTTAACACCTTACCCGAATATAACAATAGTATCAACATTTTTTATCATAGTGAAGATTCCCAGCTGATGATAGGTGTTAGCGTTGTTCCTAATAGCGTCAGTTGGACGCTTGGCACAACTAACTTTACCGGCAGGGCGCACATTTCATTGGAGATTTGGGAGCCGTCAGGCCATGGTGCGGTGGAAGTTATAATGGGTATCGGGGATTATCATCTTGATTACGCCTCCATCACCCCGACAACCACCCATGCACACAGCACGCCGCAGGATTGGGCCCAAATCCAAACCCTTGCCCGCATTGCCGAATCCATATCCCCCGAAGGAAATGCCCTGGCAAGAGAGCAGCAGCCACAAGTGGCTTTTGGCGGAATATATGTGCGGCATGATAACCCTTGGAGTGCGACTTTTTTTGGTTCTGTGAACCATAGCGAAGAAAGATTGGAAAATGGCTTTACAGCCTCCGCTGACTTTATAAACATTGGCAGGCGCAACCGCACCTACGAACTTACAGCAAACCAACTTTCTTCCATTGCAGTGGTAAACACGGCGGAAGAGGGCATTGTGACACTAATCATCTCCCAAGACGGGGTGATTGACGGCACAGAAATTGTTATGGTTTTACCTAATGACGGTGGTGTGGCTTTCCCATACACAAGCAACTTATCCCCCGGAAGCATCCGTTTTACCCTGCAATACGAGGGCGTAACCAATGTGCACACCAAGGTAACGTGGGATTATGTAAGGTCGGCCACAAGCAGCAATTTGCACACCATTCTGCCCACCCTATCAAACCCCGAAAACGCCGAAAGATTTATGCTGGAAGATATTTGGGCATTTTTCCCGCCATGGTCTGCGGGAGAGTTGGTACACGGCTTGGTTTCCCAAGAGCATCTAAACCACCTGTTAGCCCACCCCCAAAGGCAACGCCATGCCGCAGAAATCGCCTTGCGCATGTCCCGCTATTTGCGCACAGAAGTAACACCTGAAAACATCGGGCAGCATTTGGACGGCTTAATGTTTAGCTGGCTGGAATTTGTCAGCGAGCAGCAGTTCCAAATTGTGCTGGACTATCTTGGTGCAAGCGACAATATGTTTTTTGATGGTTTGGTGTTCGCATACTTTTTGCAAGCACCGCCGCAACCAAACATATTGCAGTTGGACGAAAGCCACCCGCACCACATCCTTCGGGAAATGCACCGGAGCTTGGAATACCTTATTACACTGCGGTAATTTATTAAATATCTAACGCTCCCAACCAACATCATCCCCCATAAACGGCCAAGCACGCAATGGCCGTTTATGGGGGATGATGTGTATTTATATGAGATGCGTTGCTACGCCAACCTCAAAATAAGCATAACATCATCCACATAATAGATAGCAATTTTATTTCCCGGTTGCCAACCCATTGTTTTTTGCAGTTCTTTGGTTAGGGTTAGTCTTCCAATATCATCAATTTCTGATCCAAAATACTCATCTTCCA
>Ga0131853_10000237_pt1 | contig 99830 bp, 91 predicted proteins | sample TergutLab28metaG_FD_92764 | JGI IMG/M metagenome (GOLD analysis project Ga0131853, IMG submission 92764) | Labiotermes labralis P1 segment gut microbial communities from Petit-Saut dam, French Guiana - Lab288 P1 (version 2) (version 2) | ecosystem: Host-associated > Arthropoda: Insects >...
GGTAAGAGGATTAAACCAATGTGAAAGCCATGTAGACTTTATGATTGGTTCACCCTGTTTACAAGTCACAGGCAAAACCCATGACGGGCAACACGTTCAAGTTTTTTCTAATGGTGAATGGGCTATTTAATGACATATCCTCCTTTTCCCACAAAAAAACAGTGTGAGTTTTTATGCTCACACTGTTTTTTTCATATTAGTTTGGAATGGGGGTATCATCTTTCTTTTCTTCGCCACCGCATGTACACGCTTCTTCACCACAGCATTCAGCTTTTTCCATGGATTCATTGATACTTGATGCCAAGTTATCCAATGCATGTGCCGCTTTTTCTAGTGCATTTTGGCTGGCTTTTTTTACTTTTGGCTCTACCTCACGATAGAACTCTTGCATTTTACAGCCTACTTCTTTAGCAAACTTGTTCACGTCTTTAGCAAACTGTTGCACTTTTTCTTCAACATTGTCGCGGTTTTCTTTGGACATAAAGCGTGGGCCTGCACCCAAAACTTCAAGTAATTTCGCAGCTTCGTCTGCACTAATTTTTCCAGACTCTAATAAATCGAGTACGCGCATTTTTTCATTGTTCATGTTAAAAACCTCCTACAAAATATAGTCTTTCCAATACATACGCCAATATTCTTAAATTGTTTACTGTACCATATCCAGTGAAAAAATATTAACTGTATCTTGATTGCGATGGTCAAGGGTATAAATATTGATTTCATGCATCCACACATAACTTGCCCAATGTGTGCTTGACAGTGTGTGAAACCGCCCTGTGTCCATGTTGTAAGCCCGCGGCACATGGCGGCCATCTTCTGTAAACACAATCCATTGAAAAAATACATCAAAGGTGCGCACGTTCGTGGGCGCGTGTACAGCAATGTGCCGCCCATCCTTTGTCATACTGCGAATATGCCCATCCATATCGAGATAATAAATAATATTGTTGAACACACGCAAGCCCTGTTGAACACCGCCCACAAGTCCTGTAACAGTAATATCTTCTAAGTTCAGCATATATATTCCAGAGTTTTGCGTTCCCTGCTCACCAGCCATGACAAAAAGTCGCTCTTCCATGATGGCTTCCATAAAATTATCATGAGTGTATGGAGAAATTGCAAAAACAGGCATTTCCCAAAGCAATTGATGTTCTCCTGTTTCAATGTCCATGCGGAATAAATAATTATTAAAATCGGGTCTTGTATAGAATAATCCGTTGCCAAGTACAGTTAAATTTAATGCAGGAAAATTAGTGACACGGGTTAAATCATTGCCAGTGACATTTGCACGGTAAATCGCGCCCTCTGCCTTTGCGTTTGTAAAATAAATATAAGTGCCGTGCCCTACAATAAATGATGGACGAACATCCTCAACAATCAGCATATCCTCTGCCGCACCCAATACGCCCGCCGCACCAGGAATCATCACAACATCTGAAACACGGCGACGCATAAGCCCATCAGGACTGCGGAAAAACACAAACCCGTAAAAATATGAAAATGTACCGTCCACAGGGTCGTCAACACTTCTTGGGTGGGTCATTGTAAATGCAGAAAAATCATTTTGGGGCGGCGGCAAAGGCTCTGAATTTGCAAAAACCGCTGGGTTCGCCCAAAAATAACTGGCGTGATAGGCTTGAATGCCACGATTCACCATCAACCCAACCGCCAGAATAACCACCACAATAAGGGCGGCGATAACGCTTTGTAAAATCTTTTTCAGTCTTTTCCCTGCATTAGGGTCAACATTCCCACTGATATCATCAATGGTTGATTTAAAACGCTTATAAAAATCGTCAATAGAACCAAATAAAACATCCCCATTGACGATTTCTATGATGATGTTTTCAATCCGCGTTGGAATGTCTAATCCATAAAAACTAAAACCAACAGCATTTTGTTCAGCCGCTTCAACACCTGTGACAAGGCGATAGTACAACCTTGCCAATTGCACAAGTGCCGCCTGAAAATTGGTTTCCCACACAGGCGGCGCACAAACCACCAACTGTCTAAATTTATTGACACGAAAATCTTGGGGGGATACATTAAAAGTCGTGCCTGTTTCAGCCGCTTGTGCCATTGACAAAATAGCAGGTTTAATAAAATGGAATGCCTCCATATAGTCCATTTGCTGGTTGCCCATGTATTGCTCAACTGTAATCATTCCACAGGCGCGCCGTACAATATACGCTGTGTTGTTGCTCTCAAAAACTTCTACAATCGGGTGCAGGCTTACATCATGAATCCCCTCAAGTGCCGTGGCACGCTGAATAAACGCTTCACAATCACGGGCGTACTCCTTTGCAAATTGCTCTGTAGCACTCAGCGTTCCATCGTCTTCCCTTTGTGACATGTATGTTGGATAAAATTCTGTAATAACAAAATCTTCGCCGCTTTCGCCTGTTGCTTTATAATGCGTAAAGTAATTATCACTTGTGATGATACCCCCAAGGGAATATGGCTGTACGTCTATAGGCAGTGGCATGACTACTTCACCCCTGATATTCTAAGATATAGTCATTCATAGTATATCATCTTTTGGGGCAAAATAAAAATCTATTTTATCCTAAGCAAAATCCGTTCGCCCGGATTCACCATTTCCCCTGGAATTGGAAACTGGTCGATAATAATATCCCCTTGACCAATAAAGTCGTGTCCAAGCCCTGATTCCCTTAGTAGTTCGAGGGCTTCATTTTTTGGCAATCCGCGTAAGTTTGGTATTGCCACTGGGGCAGATTCTAGCTCTGTCTCGGTTACATACAATGGGGTTACGCCCAAGTGGGGAAGCACGTTTTCCAATAAAATTTGCATAATTGGCCCTGTAACTTGCCCGCCGTAGTACGTGCCTTGGGGTTCGTCAACCAGCACCAGTGCCACCACAGCAGGCGCGTCCGCAGGGGCAAATGCCATAATGGATGAAATATACTTTCCACTGCCGCGGGGAAGCTTTTGACTTGTTGCCGTTTTAGCACCTACACGATAACCAGGGATATATGTGCGGTTGCCTGTGCCTATAGATACAACGGTTTCTAATACAAAGCGCATAGAATCGCTGACTTCGGTTGGCAAAATTTGTTCGCCCAGTTCAGGCATGAGTTCTTGGGTGATATTTCCGTCATTGTCGATTAAGCGCATTCCAATGTGGGGGGTTACACGGTATCCGCCATTGATAACCGTAGCCGCCGCACTAACCAATTGCAATGGCGTAATGGTTAAACTCTGTCCAAATGCCATGGTGGCAAGTTCTACAGGCCCCATGTTTTCAGGCTGGTACATAATCCCTGCCGCTTCTCCAGGCAAGTCTATTCCTGTTTTTTCATGAAAACCAAACCTGAGTAAATAGTCATGAAAAAGCTCTGCACCAAGCATTTCTCCAATTTGCATAAATACAGGGTTACAAGAATGTTGCACCCCTTGGATAAAAGTCATTCCCCCATGGCTTCGCGGCGCACGCCAGCATTTTATTTGCCGCCCACCCACAGTCATGTATCCTGTACAAGAAAATGGTGTGTCAAGGGTAATCAAACCCTCCGCCATTCCAGCGGCTGCTGTTACAATTTTAAAAGTCGAACCAGGTTCATATGTATCGTTGATTGCAAAGTTTCGCCACATTCTATTGAGTTCATTCATTTGCTGTTCTTGGTTAAATGTGTTCCAAATGGCGGCAAGTTCTGGGTCTTGTATGGTGAATGGGTCGTTCAGGTCAAAATCGGGCTTGTTTGCCAATGCATAAATTGCCCCTGTGTTTGGATTCATGAGAATAATTACGCCACGCTGGGCATCTTTTTGGTCTACCAACATTTCAATGGCTTGTTCTGCATAAGATTGCAAAATTGCATCAATGGTCAGCACTAAATTATACCCGTCTACAGGTGGGACACGATACTGCCGCGCACCGTCAAGTAAGCGTCCTGCCACATCTGTTTCTGTTAAAATCCGCCCAGGCGAACCCATTAAGTATGAATCGTATCGCGACTCCAGCCCAATAATGCCTTGGTTATCACTACCCACAAAACCTATCACTTGGGATGCCAATGACCCAAATGGATATATCCGCCGAATATCCTCGTCCACAACAACCCCAGGGAAATCACGTTCACGGATTCTATCTGCCACGTCCATATCTACTTGGTCTGCCACTCGCACCAGTGCCACCCGCCGCGAAATTTTTTCTAATAACTCGGCTTCATCAAGTTCCAACTCTTGTGCAAGCATTGCCGCGGTTCTGGGTAAATCTCTAATTTGTGCATAAATTACGCTGATGGTTGCTACGCCTTCTGTTGTGGCAAGCCCCACCATATTGCGGTCATAAATACTGCCGCGGTTTGGGCGGATGAGTCTGTCACGGGTCTGCTGTTCAAAGGCTTTTGCTTGCAAGTCCTCCCCTTGTGCCACTTGTAAAAAAAGTACACGTCCTGCCAAGAGTGCCAATATCACTTGAATCAATATCATGGTATAAAATGCCCGCTTACGAATATTTAACGGCGTTTTCATAAAATAAACCACCCCTTTATAGTTAATTTATGAAAAACAAGGGCATACTATGACTGGTGATAAATATGATGAATTTCAGAACAGACTTGGCCCTTGAATCAAGGGAATATTTACGCGATGCCAGCGGCGAAGAAATTAGCGGTGTAGAAATAACAGTAGAAGAAGACAACGCCCTTGGGATAACGGTAACATGGGTTAGTGTCACTGACCAACAAGGCGCAGATGTAATGGGAAAACCCATAGGCAATTACATTACATTAGAATCCAGCACAATGAAGGACGCAGACCCAGAAGCCCATGAGGAAATTGCAAAAATATTAGCCCAAAAACTAGGGCAACTGCACAAGCTGAATAAAGACGCAGTCATTCTCATTGTAGGGCTGGGCAATCGCCAAGTCACACCTGACGCGTTGGGACCAAAGGTATGCGAGGGTATACTTGTCACCCGTCACTTAGGTGAAAATGTACCAACAGACCTACAAGGCAGACTGCGTGCAGTATCTGCCCTATCCCCCGGGGTCATGGGCATCACAGGCATTGAAACCGCAGAAATCGTAAAAGGTGTGGCAGAAAAAATTAAACCAGATTTAATCATTGCTATTGATGCCCTAGCCGCACGAAAAACAAGCAGAATAAACGCCACCATACAAATTTCTGACGCAGGCGTAAACCCTGGTGCAGGTTTAGGGAACAGACGCACCCCAATAAACCGCGACAGCATGGGCGTGCCAGTCATTGCAGTAGGCGTGCCAACGGTTGTAGATGCCGCAACATTAGTCAATGACACAATGGATAAAATGCTTGACGCACTGGCGGCCTCTATGCCCGAAGGTGGCACTTTTTTTGATATGTTAAATTCTCTTGAAGAAGGCGAACGATACGCCCTGATTACAGAGATTCTTTCCAGCGGGAACATGTTTGTTACACCCAAAGAAGTGGACGCAGTCATTGGACGGCTTTCGCACATTATTGCCAACATGCTAAATATTGCACTACACCCAGGCATTACCCAAGAAGATGTCAATAGATATTTGTTGTAAAAGAATTAGAAGTGTTTTATAATAACTTATGTAACCGCGGGGCTGTAATGGTTTCGACGGGGATTCAGAAAATAGGGATAGCCATCCGCAGGCGGGAACTGCGTCATCAAGTCCAAACCTTAAAAAAGAAACGACAATAATAATTACGCATTCGCGGCTTAATTAAGCCGCCGTCGGCCCTGGGAGACTTGCATACCAGCCAGCTGGCGTCGATTATGCAAGGCACTTTTCCGCTAGTCGCTTTGTAACGGAAAAAGAACTAAAAGCTACCAAGGTCTACAGCGTGTTGGCTCGCGCAGTCCAAGGGAACGCGCTGGGTAACGCCCAGCATAAATAAACCAACTATGATGGTAGAAATCCTTATCGAAGGGTCTTCGGACAGGGGTTCGACTCCCCTCAGCTCCACTATACGAGTATTACACGAACTCACCTACTTTTTCAAAGGCGGCTTTGCCGTTACGGTGTGGTTGTGATACTAATAAAGCATACAGCTTTGGTTTATCCATCACTGTATGCTTTATTTTGCAGTAAAAGAAAAATGCCATCAGAAGAACCATTGCGCTACGGCGCAATAACCGCCCTGCGGCGTAGCTTCAAGTTTGTACACAGAAAGTCATAAAGTTTTCTTTTTTATTGCCGTTTTTTGTGGTTGCGGAGATTTTTGTACTCAAAACGTGCTCACATTTTTACAGTGCCTGCCAACGATACTCATAATGCAAGTTTGCTTTAGAGTTGACTTGTATTGAAGCATCGGATGTGTGGCTTTACAAGAGCAATTAATGATGAACTAATCTTATATGTAGCATCAATCTCTAATGAGTTTATGAATTTTTCGATTTCAAATGATTTCTTAATTTTTTCTTTCGCATCATTCTCACTGATGAAGTCTATTATCCCATTTACCGCATCTTCTTCTACACCCATCTCTTTAAGTAAAGAAGGGGTAAAGGAATCTATATCGAAAGTATCTCCTTTTAACATGCAGTATGCAAAAGGAATAATCGTATAATTTAAGGTAACTTCCCAAATCTCAGGCAAATTAACAACTAATTTTATATGAAAATGATTTAGTCGTACATATCTTTCGAATACGCTATTTAATGAGCCGTTTTTATATGAATTGCTCCCAAGTAAATAAATATCATTAGCTTGCAGACCTCTTTTAAGTAATGACATCAAATCTCCATTAACATACAGAAGCTCTGCATATGAATCGACATTTTCATCAATATAAGAACAGACGTAATCATCATCGGTAATAATCAAGTCATTTAATATTGTTTCCGAATTATACTTGTCACCAAGAGTTGTGTAGTCAAAGACGGAATTAATTTTATTTTTTTCCCAATTGAGAACGGCGTTTGCTGCAAATGAGTAACAGAAATTTGCATCTTCTTTTTCCCATGCTCGTTGTAAAACAGTATTGCCATTCCAATCTGCACAATACTCTTTAGGAAGATGTTGAATGTATCTATAGAAATGTTTGTAATGGGCTAAATTAATCCCTGATGTGCTTATATCCAAGTTTTTGTCAATTTCAGCTAAATAGTAGTATAAATCATTGTCTATATTTTTCAATTTCGAAAATAGCGGTGCTCTAGCAATCCGTTGACTCGATTCCCTGCTATTCAAGAAATAAGCATATTCAAATATATTCCTACAATTTGCTATTGCTTCGAGATAACTACCATTATCAATTTGCTTTTCAGCATCAACAAGCATTTGTTTCAAGACATCATTTTCTATAAGTGTCGAAAACTGTATCTCATTAACACTTATACCGAAAAACTTACTCAAGCATGTTTCAAAGAATTTTTCCCCGTAAACAAGGTATGTTTTCAACTCTGCCACTGGCAATATCATAGCATGTTGTACTAAATTTCGGAGTTCTCGAATCTTCTTAATTTCCATGACATATGACAGATTGGCATTAGTATTATCTTTGAGAAATTTTTGAATATCCCCAACCAAGACTGAGAGTTCACAAGAGTTAATTGTTTTTCCAGTAATATTTTCTATATCAAGATGCCTAATAAGTATTCGCAACATGTATTCTATAGCATTGTCTAAGTTATGAATTGAAATCATAACATCGAACTCCCCACCTAAAAGGTAGTGATGCCTTGAATGTTCCAAAAACCCTTTTGCTTTGATGAGCGTTTTCATTGTTTCTTCTGCGGGAAGCTGTGGCAGAATAATCATCGTAAGGTCACCTCACCTACTATCAATTTAGTTTTCTATCATCAGCTGTAGAGCACACAAACAACAATAAAAAGAAAATCTATGACTTTCTGTGTACAAAACTCAAAATCACACCGCAGGGCGGCTGTAGAAACACCCTTATGGCAGGTACTTTTTCCTTAAATATACATCTATATAATTTATTGATGGGCGAGGATTTACCTCTACACATTCTTTCACAGATGTGATGATTGTATCGGCTGACAAATCGTATCTGTGCAACCATCTATCTACGATAAGAACGTTATAATGCGATATGCTTTTTCCTGTGATTTTTGTTATCTCGTCAACGCATTCCAGCAGTAAATCTTTGTCACTTCTTATGCCAATATTTTTGTTATTAAATCTAATGAACCCTATGCCTGTAAAGTCGGTTTCTGGAATGTCGCTAAAATCAATATCCGAATCATCATCGCTTTTCCAAGCTATATCGTTATGGCTGACGGTTTCACCGTTGACATACTCTTGTTCGGCTAGAGTAATGTGATTTAGGTCGTTGTCTGACAGTTCATCATCATTCCAATTTTCACACTCATCTATCGCCCAGTGTTTCACGGCTTCTAACGCATCAAAAGCCGATTGTCTATCACCAAATCGCCCATCTTGCGCTTGACCTACCAATCTATTTATTTCATCAAGTAGCAGTCTTTGATTTACCGTTTTTCCCATCATTACTCCTTAAAATTTGTCGCTTCAATGAAATTGTCAATTATTTCAAAATCAATATTTTTTGTTCATCACTCAAATATTGCGCTTTTTCTTCTACTTGCGAAATAAAGTCCTTATCGGTCATAATCAATCCCCCTCGGAGTGTATTACTGTTTGGGTTTTCTGTGCTTTTCTTTTATCGCCCATTCTCTTTGCATACTCTTCTCTCATTTGGCGTTGCCGCTCTCTGCTTTCTTCGGTCGTGATGGTGTAGCCGCCGATGGGGAATAGCTTTTGTTTCTCGTCCTCTGAAACAAGCCCCTGTTTTTCTCTTTCGGCAAAGTCTAAAAATTCTGCTGAATACTTGACACCATCTATCCGAATATCGCCAATCAGATATTTCTTGTCGTTCATGTCTACACCCTCTCCAATACATTGCTATAATAAAGGTTTCTGCTTGCGTATTCAGAGGGTGCGTTATCCCTCAAAAATTCTTGGTATTCTGGATTTTTTGTATTGTGCGCATATACAGGATAAGGCATAGTGTATATAGAGTTATATACCCAATCAGGAACATCAAGCCCATAGTCATTTGATAACTTATGAGCCGCCGCCGCCAAAATGCAGACATTTAACATATCAGAATTGTTTTCTGCTTGCGGTGGACTGCTAATCATTTCATGCCTCACTGCATCAGTCGCTCGATAAAATACGTCCAAAAAAGTGCCTAAAGCAATTTCAAAGTCATGGTAATTTATAACGTCCGTCAGATTGTAGTTTGCCACGTTGCTCCCCCTTAAAACAAATCGGAGTGTGTGCCTGTTCGGGTTAGATACAGATACAGTGTATCGTCCTTTTTCCTGTAAACGAGCAACCAATCTGGCGTGATGTGGCACTCTCTACAGCCGATATAATCACCTTTCAATGCGTGGTCTTTATACTTCTCTGGCAACTGCTCACCTTTCTTCAAGATTGCAAGCACTTCTGTAAGCAACGACAAGTCGTAACCACGCTTTTCAACTCGCTTCAAGTCTTTTTGAAATTTTGTTGTTGGCTTGACCGTGTACATTAAGCAAGCAACTCCTTCATCATCTCGTCAATGTCGGTGTAACTCTTGCCAAGTGTCGGGTCTTTTATCATAGCTTCAACTTCCTCAATTGCGGCTATGGTTTCAGCATTGGGAATGTTTTTGGACACTCTAAAAGGTATTCCTTGCTGTCTTACAACAGTTCTTGCAAATACAGTAAACGCCGCTGTCATTGACAATCCTAAATCATTGCAAGTGTCGTCAAAGTCACGCTTCAAATCTTCGTCCATTCGGATATTGATACTTGTTTGAGCCATAAAAAGCACTTCCTTTCTGCTCTTAGTATAACCATTATATCATAAACGTATTTACATTGTCATCAAATTTGTGTGCAATTTTTGAATGAGGTCACAAAGAAGTTTGCGTTTCCGCTGTTTTGCGGTGTAACTTGATTTTCTTTTTTACTGCTTACACAGGGGCTTAACGGTATTGTGTTGCCGATACAATACTGCTAACTTTGCCAAGTCAAGCTGTATCGGCAATCATTTCTTTTTTATTGCTGTTCACCATCAGCATCTTCTCTCACTCGGCACATAACATCTTGCACCTCGCAATCCAAGTAATCGCAAGTAATCGCAAAGCATAGATATAGTGTTCGTAGAAACAGGCAAGCCCTCTTTGAGCCTGTTATATGTACCGCCGCCGATTTTCAGTTTGTGTTTAAGTGCGTATGTGGAAACGCCTTTGGCTTCCATTGTTTTCCATAACGGAGAATATGAGATTGACAAGGAAAAGCACCGCCTTTGCTACTTTTCCTCTAATTATGCGCCAATATTGGTCAAGAGTGTGATTGGCCAATATTGGTCTATATGTTATAATGGGCTAATGTGTGCTTCGTATTGTATTGTGTTAGCAACACAATACGGGTCAAATCCTCACCGTGAGGAAATAAAATCCACTGGCAAGCAATTAGCGATTTTCGCTGTAAATATATTAAAAAAGGGGAGTTTTTATGGCACTAATGAAATGTTCGGAATGCTCAAAGGAAATGAGCGACAAAGCCGAATCTTGCCCGAATTGTGGCAATCCGAATGAAATTCAGCAACTTGTCGCAAAAGAAGCTGACCGACAATCAAAGTTATCTAGTCTTATAGTAGACAAAATGTCAAATATCATAGCGGCTATGGTGATAAAATCCGTCATCGCTGTTATAGCAATAGTGCTTCTGTCTGGCGAATCATGGGGCATAGGTACATACTTGATGACTTTTCTTCTGATTTATTGGGCGACTTCATTTTTCCCATTTGCGTTAAGAATAACAGGCAACTGGATTTTAGCGATAATCGCATGGGCTCTTATTCTTCTCGGCTTGGCGTGGGTTTTTGATTCGATAGTAGACCCAAGCATGGACGGTAGCTTGATTTATGATATTCTGATATATCTGTTTTTCGCTCTGGCTATAGCTTTTGATGCTTTTCGGGTCGTGCGATTGGCTAAAAAACAAAGGTGAGTTAATAAATCGCCATCATACTAAACAAGGAGCGTTATGACAATCCAACGCTCCTTGCTCTTTTCATTTTACATATCCTCTGTTTTGCCCTGCTATACCCTCTGATAGCCCCTCATTCATTGCGTTCTTGATAGCACTCTTACTGTAATCTCTTTGGTTGTCACTCATGCTCTCGCCCCATTGTGCGCCCTCTAATGCGGCTCTGGCGGCGTGGCGGTCGGCAGGGTCTATATTTCTCATAGCATGGATAAACTCTGCTCGAAGCTCCCTGTTGCCACGATTCACGGCATATCTTCTTTGCAAATCCAAAAGATGTGCGAAGTCGGGCGGTGACGGCTGCTGCTTTGGTGTTTCTATTTTGGGCTGTGGTGCTTTTCTCTCCGCTACACGTTGTTTTGACACTTCAACCGCCATTTCCATTTGCTCTCTGGTGGATAAAAACGAACTCGATATATCGGCGTACATAGCCCTATCGTCCGTAGCCATTTTGGAAATTACCCCTATGCAATTTTCGTAGTCGATAAGCCTTTCTTTAGTCTTGAATAGCTGTTCTTTCAGCATTTCGATTTTTATTTCAGCGTTTGCGATTCTTTCTCTCATTTCAGAAACGCCGCTTGCTGTAGTTAAGCCGTATTTCGCCAAGACCGCTTTTGACTTATCAAGCCTATCCTTATCAGCCGTATACTCAAATTGCATATAATCGGCACTGCCCTTGTTGCGTGTTATTCTGTCCTCAATCTGCTCAACCTTTGGAATCGTATCAAGCATTGTGTTGATTTGCCCCACAGTGGTTTCCAAACGTTCCATTTCATGTATAGAAGCTGTGTAATTCCTTGAAAGGTTAGAATACATATCATTGATTTGCTCAAAGCTATAAATGCCGTTACGCTCCATAAATTCAAGACCACGAAAACTATCCTGAATCTCTTTCACCAAGACGGCTTCACGCCGCTTTGCCGCTCCCTGTCTGCCCGACATATCTTCACGCCGTTTTTGCTCTATGAGAGCGTTTATTGTAGTGAGGTCAAGGGCATCTTTAATTTCAACGTCCAACTGTTTAATAACCTTAACAGTGTCTTTTTCAATCTGCGCTCTCGGTACAACCTCAAAATCCCCTGCATCGGTTTTTACCGCCCTGTAATTATCATCAAGCTCTTGCGGGTCAACACTGGCGTAATCGTAAGTTTCAAAATAGCGCACACCATCTTTGCCGACAAACATATCCTTTGGCACAGCGTATTTTTCGGCTTCGATTTCAGCCTGTTTATCCTTGATGTACTCTGTTAGGTTCTCACGCTTGTAAAAATCTCGCTCCTTATCTGTGTTGCCGATATAACCATCACGGACAGGCTTATCGGCAATCGGCGGCTTAAAGGAAACGTGCTTTAGCCAATCACCGTTCTTTTTCTTGGCATTTATGATGTAGCCTAAATCTCTAAGGCGGTCAAGCAAATCATCATAAGACACAACCACAGGCAAAAGAGCGTCTATATCGCATTTGACTACATCACGATTACGCATTTTTTCCTGAACCACGTTCAAGTGTGCAGGGGTGTTCCTGTAATCATTTATGTTCCCTGCAATCTCGCCACGCTCCCTAGCTTTGATTAAATCATTCTTCCTATCGGTTGGCTCATAGTAACGCACAACATTATCTTTGTCCGTATATTTGTACAGCTTCATATCCTGTGTATGCTCTAAGACTTTTAAGCCGTATTCTCGGCACAATTTATCGGAAGTGCGGCGTATTTCTTTGTATGTATCAAGGCAATTATTATACTTTCTTCCATCGTTACCAAAAGCGGAAAAAACAATATGATTATGAATGTCCTCTGTGTTGGTATGAGTGCCGATAACGCACGGATATTTACTGAACAATTCTTCCGCAAGCCGCCGCCCAATTTCATTTGCAGTTATAGGGTCAACCTCGTACCCCTCGAAGCTCTGAATCAAGTGCCACGCAACATTTTCTTCGCCATCATTTCTTAGTGGCGTTGCCTTAGAAGTCGTAGCCTTATAATTGGCTTCTGCTCTCGCAAAATCTTGCTGAACATAACTATAATCGGTATTTACAAAACTCTTAATCGTTTCGTAAGTAACCTCGCCAGTTTTATCATCTATGGCATAGTTTACACCCGCAATAATATCATCACGGTACTCGTCAACTTTATCGCCAATAGCGTAATCAATCGTCCTGTTCGGAGTGCTTGTAATAGCATGAATATGTGTAATCGCCATGTCATCACTCCTAAGCGTTTATATGTTCATTGTACAAGAGCAATAACGCCTTGAAGCTATCGTCAATTTCTTGCACAACAGTTTCAAAATCAAGCCCTAATCCCTGTGCGTTTACCATCGTGTTAAGCCTGTAAGTTATCTGATTTATGTTGTTCCCGATATGGTTAATTTCCTTTCGCAAAACCGCCACTTGCTCATCGGTATAATTTTTTCGGTTGTCACCTAATACGCCACCAAGAACTATACATGACCGTAAATAGTCAGAACGATTTATCTTGTACAATTTTGCTTTATCGTTCAAAATGTCAAGTTCTTCATCAAGCAAAGTTAGCTCAACTCTATTCGGTCTAAATCTATCTTCCCTCGCCGTAACATCACTCCTTAAATTGTTCTCACCGTGAGTAGATTTTGAAGTTGTGCGCCGTCACACTTCGGCGGCAAAGTACATCGTGGTGCGATGCACCTTCGGGGGTATTAGGGGGATTTATCACCCTAACAAGCGGCGTGTGCGGAAACGAAGTGTACGGACACAGCCAATGCTTGCTAGTAAATTTCATGCACAGAATCTTACTGCCCTGCGTGGTCTTTTATTTTCAACTCCATACTTTTGTGACTTCGCTAATCGCATGAGCAGTAAAAGAAAAAATATCAATGCCAAGTGCAAATATTTTGCCGCCTACTTCACGCAACGGTACGCCGTTGCTTAGACGATTCCACCGAAATTATTTTTCTTTTATTGCAAAGAAGTTCTAATCTTCTCCGACCTCTTTTATCTCGTTATGCTTGCGGTAAACGATTACTCCAACCAAGCCGCCAAAGACAACAATAAGCAAAAGTATGGTAAACCAATTTGCGCTTAATCGGGCAATCGTTCTATCCCAAATATTAGCTTCATATTCGACATCATCAGCACCTAACGGTACTGGCAATTCGTCTAAAAATTCTTGTATCTCGCTCTGTATAATCCTATCCTCGTCTGCGGCTCTTTCTTCACTTATTTCTATCGGGTCAAACGAAAATGGCTCACCTGTTTCGCCCCTCATGCTGTCACGATGATTTACGCCTGTGATGAAGTTAAAAACGGTTGAGTTGGCACGGATATAATCGTACTGCCACATCATCAATTCTTCGTAAGCCGCCGCCGTTTCTTGACACGTTCTGCCGATGTTTATAGCAATCTGCCCGATTGCTCTTGACCGATAATTTTCTGCCGAACCAAAGAATGTATCAAACTCTCCCATGTGCAACATATCTACAATTCGGACGTAGGTGGAATCCCACAAAAAACGCTCGAACAAACTCATTGCGATAAAGTCATCAGCCGTGCGGTGAGTAAAGCGTTCAAAGTTCTGGCTCATGGTAACGTGGTGCATATGATAAGCGTTAAATATAAGGCGGTTATCGTTATCATTTGCCATTGTAATTGCAAGCGTTAAAAAGCGATTCCAAAGCCTGTGTGCTTCGATATAAACATCTTCAAGGTCTGTAGGTATATCTGCTTCCACTTGTCCAATATCAGCCCCAGTGTCGCCGCTAATAACGGCGTTTACATCTCGCAACACCCACACGGCTTCATAGCCACTTGCAGTGATGTGTAGCCTGTTCACAGGCAAGTTTCGTTTGTCTAGGATTACATATCCTGCCCTATCAAATCTGAAAGCTACGGTGTATGTTGTGTTAGCTGTTATGGTGCGCTCGTAGGGGATTTCCAAAAGCACATTTGATAATCCCAAGTCAAATGAAAACTGTCGCTCACTGGCAATGCAAGTTAATGATACATTGATATTCCCTGTGTATTCGCCGTCTGTTTTGTTAATGATAACGATGCTCAAATCACCCTCTATGGCAACATCGCCAGTCGGCGGCGTGTCGGGGTCGGCATAAGCAGTAAAAGGAAAAGATACTGCCAAGATGACGGTTAAAACCCCTACAAATAGACCTTTGCTAAACTTTTTCATAGTGAACCCCTTTCTAATTTGCCTAATTTGCGTCCAAGATGGATTTCACCCAACTACCACTTTTGACAACGGACATTACAAGCACTATTGAGCCTAAAAGCATTGTGTACATCAGTTCGTTTACTTGCACCGATGCTTCAAGCCCTGCGGAAGCTATAATGGCATCGTTCATAACGTCAACCATAATAACGCCAAAGACACGAATACAAATCAACATCAACACACCTTGCAAGCAAATTGCCGCAAATGCTCGTAAAAATTTAGCCGTAATTCTGCTAAATCCACCGCCTGTACCATCACCTAAAGGGAAGAAAGCCATAGGTAAGGGCGCAACAGCAAGGTATACATACAGTTCAAACATTCGTGCAAATGCGATAACAGCAATTATCAATCCGCATAACTGCACAGCAATCAGTAATATCACTGTAGTCATAAACAAGCCTAGTGTAGCCCATATTCCAGAGACCCCAGTGACAAGAGGCTCTACGATAGTTGCAATATCACCACCAAAGGCACTGCCACCACCAAGAGCACCTGCCGAGATAATCCAAGCCGCCGCCTGTGCGTACATAGCTTCTAAAAACACAGGCGCAATATCTATCGCTACAACGGAAAGCACCATTTTGACGCATAGCTTCAAACCATGCTCCCACTTAACGAGGTCAACCTTAGCCGCCACTTGTCCTATCTCTATCAGCAAACAAATGCCTATAATCATCAGTGCAAATGGGCGAATAACCATTGTCGCAAAATTAACTATCTCGCTCCATGCAGATAAACCGCCGCCCAAAACATTAACTGCATTAGCCATCATGTTATCAAAGCTATTTAACGCTCTCACTATCAGCGAAGCCAATAAATCTCTTAATGCACCCATAAAATCACCCCTAACTTGTCAATAATAAATGTGCGATGGAAAATGCAACGAACAGCACAACTGGTATCAGTAGCCGCCCAATTATCTGACGCTTCAATAGCGGCAAATCATCTTTAGCCCATATAAGCCCTGCGCTCTCGGCATAAAGCAAGACAACAGAACTATTAACTTCTATATTTGCTTTCTTTACCTTGCTGATGTAGTCAAGCGTTGTTTCGCCGTAATCGGCAATATATCTTGGGAACGATATAGTAACCATTTTTCCGTTGACATTCCGCACCTTTTTTTCTAAGAGTTCTGCGACAGTGCCGCTACACTCTATGTAGTTCCCTTGAAGTTCGGCTTGCTTACATCGTCTATAAAATTGATACAGCTTGAAGCTGTAGATGAAAACATAGGCTGATGAAACACCTAATAGAATAAATAACAAATCACTCATGTTCTTGCTCCTTTTTTATTTATTCCTCACGGTGAGGAATAACAGTCTCATAGCTTGTGATACCGATGGGTCTCATAGCTTGTGATACTCTGAAACTCTATGGAAATGTCCAGAAAACCCCATAAATTCGGCATTTGCACCTACTAAATAGCGGCTTGCCCTCTTACATCTTCAAATTCTGTCGTGTGGACTATGATAGACAAAGAAAAAACGCCTAGTTGTCGAGTGCTAATCATCTTGAACAAGTGTTATTTCCTTGTGCTTGACTGACTTTGTTTTTGCGAGTTTTTCCTGTTCTGTTTCGCTGATTAGAACTTTTGCGTCAAACTTTGCATACTTATAATTTGTTCCCCAGCTGCGCCATGCAACGGTTTTGTTCACTGTATAAAGGCTCGTTGTGCCACTCTTATAGACGGCAATAAAGTTTGTGTCCTTTAATGCCTTTATAGCCCTAGCTACTGTAGCTCGGCTCATTCCAAGTGCTTCTTGCAACACCTTATATGAGCAGACAACGGCATTATACATATCCATTTCGTCAAGCAAGAATAAAAGGACAATGTGAGCATTTGGATAGTTACGTGCTAATATGCGTAAGTTCTCTAACTGCTCACAGTTGAATTGAATAAAGCGGCTGTAAGGGCTATTTCTCTCCCTTTTTCGGGCTTGCGCTTCTCGCTTTTCAATTTCCGCAAGCTCTCTTTCACGCTCATCGAATGTTCTGTCATTAGGGTTCATGATGTTTCTCTCATGACCCACTGTAATAGTTGGCATATCACACCCCCTGCTCTCGCTTAACGACAGCGTTAGTAAGGTTAGGACATTTGCTTTCGGCATCTAAAGCAATGCTATATTCAGCCCTATACCATGCTTCATATTTCGCCCTATTCTGCTCGATGTATGCCTTTATCTGAGGTCTAACGGCGGTGGCAATTATTCGGGCAGAATCAGCACTAATAACGATTGTACTATTCATTTTTTATACCCTCGATGTGTTGTTGCTCAAGCAACTGCTCAACAGGAACTTGCAGTGTCATGGCTATTTTTTCTATTGTGCCTTTAGCAACAGATTTTCCACCACGTATTGCCGAGATAGTGGAGCGTGACACCCCAGACAGCTCCGCAAGGCGAATATCTCGCATTTCTCGCCGTGTCATTTCGGCGGCAAATGTTATTCTGTCGATTCTCATTTTCTAACACCTTCCTTTTGGCAGAGCCAACGCTCCTGTATTTTGCATAGCAATAAGAGCTTATGCTCTATTGTAATATGGAGCATAAGCTCTTGTCAAGATGAAAATAAAGAATAAAATTTGAACAATAGCTTTTATTTTTGTTTGAGATATGATATAATGCTCGTAAGGTAGGTGAAATGGTATTATGAACACAGGGGAACTCATACGCAGAGCTAGAAAATCTGCCAAAATTACACAACAAGCTCTGGCTGATAGACTTTCTGTGAATTACACGTTAATCAGCCAGTATGAGCGTGGAATTAGAAAGCCCAAAATTGATACACTTCTCCGAATCGCAACTGCGCTTGACGTTGGAGTAACCGCACTTCTAGGCGATGATATACCGATTGTTGCAGGGGATATACCTGAAGGAGCAACTATAACAGTAGAGCATAAAGTAATTGATTTAGAGGGCAACGCTTTGCATACTGTAATTAACGATAAGGGGCTTTATGAGATAATTGAGGATTATTTGAATGATGACGGAAAACAAAGAGTGGTTGACTTTGTTAGAGATTTAATAAGAATAGAGGACTATTGTAAAAAAACAGTGCCGTGTACCTCCGAAGTGTATGGTGATAAAAAACGAGGATGACGTATGACAAATCAACTTTCATGCAAACCTATACCTGCTGTCATATATGCCCGATTTAGTAGTCACAGCCAAAACGAGCAATCCATTGAGGGGCAATTAAAAGCCTGTTACGAGTACGCAGAGCGGCAAGGATATAAAGTAATAGGGGAATATATAGACCGAGCTTTATCAGGAACGACTGATAACCGCCCAGAGTTCCTACGTATGATAGAGGATAGTTCCAAACGTCGTTTTGAGGTCATTATCGTGTATCAGCTTGACCGCTTTGCACGAAACAGGTACGATTCCGCAACTTACAAGGCTAGGCTTAAAAAGAACGGTGTCAAGGTTGTATCAGCAAGGGAAAACATCAGCGATGATGCAAGCGGCGTGTTAATGGAAGCCCTCTTAGAGGGAATGGCAGAATATTATTCAGTCGAACTCGGACAAAAAATACGGCGAGGAATGGATATAAATGCTTCCAAGTGCCTTGCTACAGGCAGCAATCCTGGTCTTGGCTTCAAAGTAGACAGCGACAGACGTTATTATATAGACGAACAGGAAGCCGTTGTTGTACGCCGCATTTTTGAAATGTACGCCGCAGGGCAGACCGTGAAAGAGATAACCGATTATCTTAATCGACAGCAGATAAAAACTTCAAAGGGTGGCGAATTTAATAAAAACAGTTTGCGCTCGATGTTGAGAAACAAGCGATATATCGGCACATATATGTATAGGGGCATAGAAACTCCAAATGGAATGCCACGAATAATAAGCGATGAACTTTTTGAAAAGGTGCAGGATATTATGAATAAAAACAAAAAAGCTCCTGCAAGAGCAAGAGCGAAAGAAGAATATTTGCTTACAACCAAGCTGTTCTGTGGTCATTGCCGAGAAATGATGACTGGTATTTCTGGCACATCAAAAACAGGGGCAATCCATAATTACTATACTTGCAACGGGCGCAAAAAGAAGCAATGCGACAAAAAGAACGTCCAAAAGGATTATATTGAGGATATGGTTGTCAATTTGGCAAGGAATCAACTTACAGACGAGAATATTAACGCTATCGCCAGTGCCGTTGCTACACTTTGCGAGAAAGAAAAGGACAGCCCCAACATGATGCGGCTTACGGGCTTGATTCGTGAGAACGACAAGGCTGTAAATAATCTCCTTAACGCATTAGAGCAAGGGCAAGCCGCAGACTTGATAACACAGAGATTAGAGAAAAAGCGTGTCGAAAAGGAAATGCTTGAAGAAGAAGTATATCGTGAATCAGCCAACTTTGTAGATTTAACCGCACCCGAAATACGCTTTTTCCTTACACAAATGCGTGATGGTGACGTAAACGATGAAACCAACAGACGATTGCTGATAACGGTACTAATAAATGCAGTTTATTTGTACGATAATAAATATACCGTGATATTCAATGCGGCTGACAAGCCAGTAGAGGTGACGCACTCGCTGATAGACGAGATTGAAGCGGCTACAGAAAAGTTCGTTTATGAGCAAGACTGCTCCATAAAAAAGCCTTGAAAACGTAAAGTTTTCAAGGCTTTTTTGTTATATTTCTTATTAAAACGTTGCTGTTTTGGTCTTTAACCATGTTTTTTCTTCATCATTTAGATGTGGGGCTAGGGTTTCATAGGTGCGGCTGTGGTAATTATTAAGCCAGTCCCGTTCTATTTCTGTTAGCATGGCTACATCTATTGCGCGGGTATCAATTGGGCAATGGGTTAGGGTTTCAAAGGATAAAAATGTGCCAGCGGAGGTTTTTTGGTTTTCAACTACAAGAATGACGTTTTCTGTGCGAATGCCATAATGTCCTTCTTTGTATATGCCGGGTTCATTGGACAGCAACATGCCTGCTTCCAGTCCAACTGTAGTTGAACGGGAAGAAATACCCTGGGGCCCTTCGTGGACACTTAAACAATAACCAATGCCATGCCCTGTGCCATGTTTATAGTCTAAACCATTTTCCCACATGCTTTGGCGTGCTATTGCGTCAAGGGCGATGCCTAATGTTTTATTTGGAAAAATGGTACGTGAAAGGGCGATAACGCCTTTTAGCACCAGTGTATAATCCCGTTTCATTTCTTCGGTTGGTTCGCATAAGGCAAAGGTACGGGATGTGTCTGTTGTGCCGTCAAGATAATTTCCGCCTGTATCAAGCAAGTAGAAGTTATCGGGCTTGATAGATGAGCCTTCTGCGCCAGAGTTATAATGGGCTTGGGCGGCATTTGCGCCGTGGGCAGAAATTGTTGAAAAACTGTCAGAAATATAATGTGCTTGTTCTGCTCGGAATTTTTGTAAAGTGCGCACAACATCACCCTCAATAAGGGGCTTTCCTGTTGCAATTGTTTCTTCCAGCCATTTTATCGTTTTGACCAGTACAACGCCTTCCTTTACAAAGGCGTTTCTTATATTAGCGATTTCAACTTCAGTTTTGATACACTTGAGGTTGCGCACAATATCTTGGGTTGCATTATTTGATATTTGTATATCTTGAGGAATTGCTTCTGTCAAGAGGACATTTGTATTTGTTGGATTATAATAAAGCTGTGTTGTTTTTAGCTCATTTAAAAATGCGGGTAAAGTATCATATCCGTGCATTGTGAAGCCTTGGAATGTTAGTTTTGCATAAAGGTCTGGAATTTTTGTAGGGTCGATAAACACGTGAGCCTCTGTGTCTGTGATGAGTACATAGGAATAAACAACAGGCAACCCAAAAGTATCACGCCCGCGAATATTTAACAACCACGCAATATCATCTAGTGCAGGAAGAAGGTATGCAGTAATGTTTTTTTCCTTCATCTTTGCGCGGACAGTTGCCAGCTTTTCTGTTGCAGATTTTCCTGCAAAGTTTGGTGCATGTTCAAATGCTGGTGCTGTCGGCAAGGCAGGACGGTCTTGCCATATTTTTTCGATAAGGTCTTCTTTGTAAAAATAGGTGACAGATTTTTTATTTAAGGCAGTTTTTATTTTTTCAAAATTTTCTGCCGTTACAATACGTCCGTCAAAACCTACTGTTCCGCCTTGGGGAAGATTGTCTGCCAAAAATTCTGTGAATGAAGGAACATTTGGCTCACCTTCCTTATACAAGTCAAAACCTGTACCTTTCAGCTCTTTTTCAGCTTGAATGAAATATCGTCCATCTGTCCATACCCCTGCTTTTTCTGTGGTAATTACAGCTGTGCCTGACGAACCATTAAAACCTGAAATCCACGGGCGCGTCCGCCAATAATCTGCGGTGTACTCACTGGCGTGAGCATCTCCGCTGGGTACTACATATGCATCAATATTGTTGTCGCGCATGAGTTTGCGCAAACTTTCTAACTTATCCAGCATTATTTCGTCTCCCTCTGCGTTGTTTTGGTGTAAGCATGGATAATACATTATCGTGTTCGTAACTATCTTCTTCATCCTCTTCAACAGGCGGGTTTTTCAATGCTTCAATTTCTTTTTTTAGCCGCTCATTTTCTTCTTTTGTATGACGTGATTCTAATACATATCTTGTATGAAGGTCGTCCAGCTGACGGTATGCGTCTGCGGTTTTGATATAGTCATCTGCAATGTTAAACGCGATGATTAGTGTGCGCATTTTCTCGTCTAGTGTGGCAGTTATGCTTTTGTTTAATACATCCTTCATTTTGTCATCTACATACCGCGCCAAGCGTTGCAAGTATTCAGGATTTTCAGCGGAGTTTAGGGTAATTACCTCGCCGTTAATGATTACATTTACCTTTTGTTTTTCCATCAGATTATCCTCCTTATATCATCTACTAAAAAATCTACTAATGGCATGGATGATGCTGTTTTTCCTACTTTGCGCATGTGTGAAAGCAGGGATGCTAATGTTTCATTGTGCATGGCTAATCCTTTTTTTTCATCTGGCAGCAGTGATTCACTTTGACTAATGATTCGCTCGTAATCATCGCGGCTATATCGCCATGGGATAAAGTTTTTGCCTAGCTCTAAATAAAGTTTATCGGCTGTAATAAGTCCCTTGTAATCCATATTGCCTGCATAGTAAAACTTTGTGCTGCTTTTTTTTAAAAGCCTTAACAGATACAAAAATGTAGACATTCCATCACACATTGGGCATATCAATGTGCATTTTTTACCACGCAAACGTTCATATACCCCAGCATATACTTGCGGATTTTCTACGATAAAAACACTGTCACTGTAAGCTTTCACTTGAGATATATGACATAAATTTTCTAGCGTAAGTACATAGGCTTGACTTATATCATGGCAATAGGGTTCGTCTACGCACAAGCCATATACTGTCACATGACTGAGAACACCCTCTGCCAACAAGCCTGCGCGAAGATATAAGCATAAGCTTTCTTCAACATTTGGTGGAATCCCTACACCAAAATGATAGGCAAGTGCCCGTAAAAAAAGCTGTCCATACTCTGCATTGGAATAGTTAAATACATAGGGAGAGCCTGTGTATTGTTGTGAAAAATCTATAAGGCGTATTAAGGTATCAGAGTTTTTGGGTAAATTGTTCAAAGCTTCGGCAACGGACGTTATCATGGTCATAACGGTTGCGGGTTTTTCTTGATACATGTCCACCCAAAAACGGTATGTACGGCGCATGTGCGCAATAATTTCTGTAATCCAATCATAAGCAGGGGTGTTCTCATAAAGCGGTGCAAGCCCTGACAATAGCCCCGATGTAAACTCATCGGAGTTTTTTCCAGTGCGCCCGTCTGTTTTGATATGGAGTGAGCGGCCTACATATGCTTCTAAAAGTGTGACGAGTTGTGTATCTATTTCAAACATTTTTTGCATTTGACGTTCAAAGTCTGCAAGACCAATACGAATCAATGCTTGATTATAATAATCACGCTTAAAAAATATAGAAATGGCTGTTTCTTCTTCAGAAGATGGGCGCGCTAACCGAACCGCACCAAAAGACCGCCCATGACGGGAATATATTTCAAACATTGATTTTAATAATCTGTCAAAGCCTTTATCATTTGTGAAATAATGCAGTGCTTTTTTAAGACCCAGCTTAGATTCAGCGTCACCCACGACTACACCCTCTTCCAAACCTTAGAATATGTCAATCATAGCGAAAAAGCGTGGCTTCGTCAATGTGATGGATTTCCAAAAACTAGCTTTGCATTGATGGCTTGGGAAAGCAAAAGTTCATGTTCAAGGGCGCAGATTCTTTCTGCAAAGGAGTTTTTTGGCTTGGCGGCCGAAGACCCCCACAGCATAAGCGGAATATCTACACCGCGTAAGTTGTCACTATTGCCATAGATACCCTCTATAATAAGTACTTTTACGGCACGGCAGCTTTTTGCTTCATACCATGTGGAGCTTTCATCATGCCCAATACGTTTTAGATAAACTTCATCTGCACCATTTTTGAAGCGCATGATAATGTCGGAAAGCTCTTGAAAATCAACTTCCCGCTGTGTGCCTAAATAACTACGTAAGCCGCCGTCACCGCCCTTGTGATAGGCAACAAGCCAGGGATGTGTTTTAACCAAACTAGCGTCTGCGTCAGTCATTGTTCTTTTCAGCTTTGCTAAATCGTCACGCAAAGCCTCGGTATATATTCCGCGCACCAGCAATTCCCGCATACCTTCTGTACGGAAAACATTGCGCCGCTCTACATCATTGTACATGGGAATCCTGTGAAAATAGTCCATCTCGGATAGTATAAAGCTATCTATGCCTGCCTTGCGAAGTTCAAGCATAAGCCCAGCTGTTATTTCTGCATTGTTCGAGCCACTCTCACCGCTGAGGGATACCACCGCACGACGATATCTGTTTTCTTCCAATGCATCCGTTAAAATCGGCTCTAGTGCAGTGAATATACTTTCTGAAATTCCCATAGGAACACCTCCATTGATGAGTTCTACTTAGTATATCACTTTTACAGAAACAACGTAAGTGCAATCGTGAGATATTTGACACGTATCCTTAATATTAGGCTTTCTTTTTTGTAGAAATTTGCTTACAATACAATCATGGAAAACTTTGAAAATGTCCATGCTCAAAACGGTGAAGTGTTTGAGGGCATGATGGAAAGCATTATTTATCATAATGAAGAAAACGGTTATACCGTATTTACTTTGCGCAGGGCAAGCGACGAGCCTTTGACAGAAGCGATGACCTGTACAGGGCATTTGTCTGACCCTTATGAAGGGGAGTCTTTGCGTGTTGAAGGTAAATATGTAGAAAATCCGCGGTATGGGCGACAGCTTGCTGTAACCAAGGCAGAGCGAATACAGCCAAGCACCTTGGCAGGCATTGAAAAATATCTTGCATCAGGTGTGATAAAAGGCATTGGCGCAAAAACCGCAAAGCAAATCGTTGCACGTTTTGGCGAAGATACCTTTGAAGTGATTGAAAATCATCCGGAAAGACTTGCGCGTATTCGCGGCATTAGTGAAAAGCGGGCAATGCAGCTTTCAGAGAGTTTTCACGCCCAGCGCGACCAACGCAGGGCGATGTTGTTCTTGCATGAATATGGAATTTCTCCCGGCGCAGCAATGAAAATCTACAAACGATATAAAGATGAAACTGTAGAACTCGTGCGGATGAACCCATATCGCCTTGCGGATGACATTGATGGCATTGGTTTTAAAACAGCAGATGCCATAGCCCACCGTCTTGGTGTATCTCGTGATGCACAAGAGCGAATTGGCGCAGGGGTGCGCTTTTGTCTATGGGAAGCCACCAATGAAGGACATACTTTCATGCCGGCAAGTGTGCTGGTTAGCCAAGTGGCAGAGCTTTTATTTGCAGACAAAGCCTTGATTGAAAATGAAATCGTGCGTATGCAAATGGAGCGCGCAATTATTCGGGAAAAAATTGAAGGGGAAGAAGAACCTCTTGTCTTTGTAAGCCCGCTATATTATGCAGAGCTTTCTGTTGCAAGAAAGTTAATTGCCCTTGCTATACGCGGGAAAAAAGCCCAAGAAAAAGACGATAAACACCGCAATAAGATAGCGGACCTTGAGCGCGAAAATAAGATACAGCTTTCAGATGGACAAAAGGAAGCTGTATTGGCAGCCATGACCCAAGGTGTTTTAATCGTCACAGGTGGACCTGGTACAGGAAAAACCACTGCCATCAATACAATCATTGGTCTATTGGAATCTATGCATTTAGATATTACTTTGTGTGCCCCTACAGGGCGTGCCGCAAAGCGTATGTCTGAAGCCACAGGGCGCGAAGCAAAAACCATTCACCGCCTGTTGGAAGTGACATTTATATCCGAAGATGCAAGACGGCAAGTTTTCAACCGCAACGAGGATAATCCCATTGAAACCGATGTGCTTATTGTAGATGAATCATCCATGATGGATATTTTACTGACACGCAGTTTACTGGAAGCCGTTGCCGAAGGGACACGGCTCATTTTAGTGGGTGATGTTGACCAGCTTCCGTCTGTTGGTGCAGGCAATGTGTTAAAGGATTTAATCAGTTCAGAATGCTTGCCTGTGGCACGTCTGACAGAAATTTTCCGCCAAGCTGCTGAAAGCGCAATCATTATGAACGCCCACCGCATAAACAAAGGTGAATATCCAGAGTTAAACCACAAAGAAAAAGATTTCTTTTTTGTACGGCGTGGCAACCCTGATGAAGTGGTGCATACGGTTTTAGACCTTGTTTCGTCACGACTTCCTTCATATAAAGGACTAGACAGTGTCAACGATATTCAAGTCCTAACACCCATGAGAAAATCCACCCTTGGTGTGACCCATTTAAACACATTGCTTCAAGCCCGTTTAAATCCCCCTACAGCGCAAAAAAATGAACGCGAATATGGCGCAACAGTTTTTCGTGTAGGGGATAAAGTGATGCAAATTCGCAATAACTATGACGCAACTTGGGAACTATACAATAAACAGGGGATGCGGGTGGACTTTGGCGAAGGTGTTTTTAATGGTGATATGGGTATTGTCTACTCTATTGATGATAATAAAGGCATGTGCGTACAATTCGATGACGGACGGCGCGTGATGTATGATTTTTCTCAACTAGAGGAACTGGAATTAGCTTATGCCGTCACTGTCCACAAATCCCAAGGCAGTGAGTACCGTGTTGTGGTGATTCCTGTATACAATGGCCCACCCATGCTGCTTACCCGCAATCTCCTTTACACTGCCGTCACCCGTGCGCGGGAACTTGCCGTACTGGTTGGCGACCCTTCAACCCTCCACAGAATGATAGATAACAACCGTGTCACCCGCAGATACACCGCATTAGCCCGCCGCTTGCAGGATATATATGATGTGTCAAATAATGCGTAATTTCTTGACAAAGGGAATTTCAACAGCTTTGGACTGGATATATCCGCCAACATGTATTGCCTGCCGAAGCTTATTGCCGCTTAATTTTCCTGAGCGGTTTATTTGTGAAGCCTGCATGAGGCTTTTTGAAACGGTTGTACCGCCTATATGTAAGCAATGCGGTGTAACTGTTTCAGGGGATACACCCCTTTGCGCCTCATGTTATGGCAAAAATTTTCATTTTACATATAATCGTGCTACTTTTCCTTATGATGAGGTGATTCGCGATATGATGCATGAAATAAAATTCCGCAAGAAAAAACGTGTGGCGCAGGGACTTGGAGAACTGTGGGCGGCTTCTGTAGTAAAAAAATCCTTTCCCCAAGATGGGATACTTGTGCCTGTGCCTATGCATCCTGCCAAGAAACGCGAACGCGGGTTTAATCAAGCAGAAGTGCTATGCCGCGCACTTTCCCAAAAATTTAACATTCCCATGGATGAATTGCTTATACGCACAGCGGACACCCCTCCGCAAGCGGGCTTACATCCCAAACTTCGTGTGGAAAACGTACAAGGCGTTTTTTCTGTTCGTCCCCATGCGGATATAAAAGGAAGCACTTACATCATCATTGATGATATTTATACTACAGGTGCAAGTTTAAATGAATGTGCTAAAACCATCAAAAATTCAGGTGCGAAACAAATTTTATGCATGACTTTTGCGATTACGGTAAAAAATAACGACAAAGTCTAAGGGAAACAGCAAGTCATGACGATAAGTTAATTACAAGAGAAAATCTTAGACGAAATATTATAGGTGAAAGGGGTCGAAACGATTATGGACATGAGAGTGACTAGCGCGTATAGTGCTTATGCTTTACAGCCAGTACGTAGCACTGCACCAGCCCAAAAAACGGAGCGAGTAAAAGCCAACATGGACAAAGTGTCCATATCGGCCGAAGCGGGGGGGTATCAGGCAGCACTAGCCGCAGCACGCAGCGCACCTGATGTAAGGGCTGATTTGGTAGGTAACATACGTTCTATGCTGGATGCAGGAACGTATAACGTATCAGCAACAGATGTAGCATCTCGTATTTTCCAAGGACTGGCATAAACGAGAAGTGAAAAACACACGGATGTTATAAGGAGAGACTCTTCCAAGACCAAGGCAGATTTGCAAGGTAGGGAGAGTCTTTACTACGCCAAGGAGAGAAAACATAATGGCAGGCATGATAACCCAACTTATTGATGTGATGAAAGAACAGGTAGCGCGTCATACTGAACTTTACGGACTTTCTGTAGAGGAAAAAGACGCAATTGTTAAAAACGACATTGACGAATTACAGAAGCTTGTTAATTTGAAAAACATGGTGATTTCACAAAACAATCGGCTGGAAAAACAGCGCATGTCGTTAACGGGGGATATTGCCGAAGTAATGGGGCTACCCGATAAGGATTTAACATTTTCTCAATTGATTGAAATGATGGAAGGCAAACCCGAAGAAGCCGAGCTTCGCAAGGTGGGTACAAGCCTTCGTGAAATAGTAGAAAAATTAAAAGAAGCAAACGACCTGAATAAAGAGCTTTTAGACAGCGCGGTAGAATTTGTAGAATATTCCTTAAACGCACTGCGTTCAACAATAGACCCCGAACCACCAGAATATCCAATGGTAAAAAAGGCAGACGGCAGTGGGGGCACAGGTTCATTTAATGCGACAAGATAAAATTCCATCCATCGCGCAAAGTACGATGTAGCAGGGTTTATTCCCATGGAACAAGGGATTTAGGGGCGTAACCCCCACTGAAATGAAAAGGGGATATGTAATATGGGTTTTGGAGGACTTAATATAGCCACAAGCGGTATTCGTGCCGCACAAACAAATTTGGCAGTGACAGGTCATAATATTTCCAATTCGGAAATACCGGGCTTTTCCCGTCAGCGGATTGTACAAACGACTGCATTTGCACGCAATATAGGCATGAGCAATGCCAATGTACCCATGTCTTTCAACATGGGTACAGACTGGACTGCTGTACATCAAATCCGTAATGAATTTTTGGATGTTTCTTATCGTCAAAATATTGGAAGACTTACATTTTACTCCACTGTGGTTCAAGCGGGTATGGTGGTTGAAAATCTGCTTGGTGAACTTCATGGCTCATATAACTTCCAATCTGTACTTAATGATATGTGGAGCAGTATTCAAGAGCTTTCCGCAAATCCTGGGGGCATTGATACGCGGCATTTGTTTCTTGCCACGACAAATTCCCTACTTAACAAGGCACAGGATGTCATGGATGGGCTTATAGATTATCAGCATAATCTTGACCAGCAAATTCGTGCAATGGTTGATGAAATCAATCGTACTGCCAGTGAAATTAACCGTTTAAACAACCATATTCGTGCAGAAGAAGCAGTTGGAGACAACGCCAATGATGCTCGCGATGAGCGTAACCGTTTGATTGACCGTATGGCAGAAATGATACCTATTGATGTTTTCACCGCGCCGGATGGTGATGTGATTATTATTTCTCAAGGGCATACGATTGTAAGCCAAGGTTTTGTCAATCAATTGGGCTTGCGCTTCCTTTCTAACGAATCTTCTTTTGTAGAGCCTGTATTCACACGCTCCAGAGATATTCTCTCCGCAGGAACACCGCCTCATGAGTTTATTCCTTTTACAAACTACAGGCGACCAATTAACAATGAAAATGCCAATGATTTAGGGCAACTCAATGGGTTACTGATGGCAAGGGGTACTGCACCTGCAAATCATATGACTGGGGACACACCTTCACCGACAGCAGAACTTGCGGCACTCATGACCGAATTAGGCGGTTTAACCCTTGCTGGCGCGGTCACTGCCCGCGATACAGCACAATCGAATTTAACTGCCGCAGAAACCGCGCTAGCAGCAACAACTCCTGGTACACCTGCCCATGATGCTGCCTTAATTGTACGGGACAACGCACGTGCAGACCTTACCACTGCCATCCGCGAATTAAATGACGTGCTGCGCCGTGATGCACTTTTAGACCCGGACACAATGGCGGCGGACACCCACAACTGGAACGCCCTCATGTGGTCTATCCAAAACGCAAAAATTCCTGGTGTGCAAATGAATCTTGACCGCATTGTCAATAGCGTTGTCACAATGATAAACGATGCACTCACAGGCAACTTGCGTACCGTAGACGCAAATGGAGTGGAGCATTACGTCTTTAGAGATGCTTCCGGTAACCCAATCATTCCTCGTGATATGAACGGTGACCCTGGCATTCCCTTATTCATCCGCAAAACAGATGATGAAAATGCAACATGGCCGTTTACGGATGTAAACCCAAACCAATTTAATACGATTTTTACAATCAATAATATTCAAATAAATCCTGCGTTTCTTGAAGCCAATGGACATAACTTCTTGGCATTGTCCAACTCTGGCGCACCAGATGACAATACACTTTTACTGGCACTGCAAACCGTTTGGCTTGCAAACTCAGGGCCTTATGCCGTAAACATTGGCGGACGGTACTTTGGTGTACAAGATGCCTACATTCGCTTTACAGGAGACATTGCGACCCGCATTAGCGAAGCAAACAGCTTTGTTTCAGCACAAACGATTCAAGTTCAGCAAGCCGATGCTTTACGGCAATCTGTCAAGGGTGTTTCCATGGATGAAGAGCTTAACAACATGCTCCGTTTCCAATTTGCTTTCCAAGCCGCATCCCGTGTGTTTAATATGGTTGACAGTATGATAGACCAAGTGGTTAACCGCACAGGGCGGGTCGGACTTTAATTAGGAGGTAACTTACACATGCGTTCAGCATTTTTCGGTTTTCACGTAGCATCAACAGGGTTGCATACAGCCCGCGCTATGATAAATGTTACATCTCATAACATTGCCAATTCAGAAATTCCGGGATTTTCTCGCCAAGTGGCAACAGCACGGGCAAATACTCCACTTAATTTACTTGACGGACGCGGTATGTATGGCACAGGTTCGCAAGTGACGGGTATCAACCAAATCCGTGACCGTTTTTTAGATAGTAAATTTTGGGGACAGCGTGCCGTTCATGGACGGCATACTGTCACCAACTCTCATTTGAATTTTGTAGAAACTGTATTTAATCAATTGCCTGACGCAGGTGTACTTAGGATTTTCGGCGACTTTTTTGGGCGTATGAGCTATTTAACCACCCGCGCCCAAGATGCCACATTCCGCACAAATGTTATTTCTGGTGCAGACGCACTGGCCAATGAAATCAGACACAATGCCGCGGCACTACAACGTCAGCAAATGGATGTTAACCGTGAAGTGGCTGATGTTGTGCATATTATGAATAGCCTTGGCTCACAAATTGCCACATTAAATGAACAAATCAGCATTTTTGAGCGAGACGGCTCAAGGGCCAATGACCTTCGTGACCAGCGTAATCTTTTGATTGATAATCTCTCTCAATTTGTCAATGTACAGGTGGAAGAACGCGACCATTCAAACCCGCCTATGAATCCCCATGACATGCGTTTGACCGTTATGATTAACGGGTATGACTTTGTCAACCACAGTGTTTTTAATCGTTTGGAACTGGTTGCCCGCAATAATCCTCATGACCCAACATCAGGGTCAAGCCGCAATGAAATGGATGTTCCTGGGCTTTATGATATTCGTTTTGCAGGAACAGGCTCGCCTTTTAATATATACAGTCCATCTTTAAGCGGACAGCTTCGCGGGCTCATTGATATTCGTGACGGCAATGGGGGCTTTGCAACTGTGGATACCCCTGTTATGGGTGGCACTTTTGACCTATCCAATCCAAATACATGGCCGCCCAATTTTGAACCTGGTTTATCTGGCACTTGGCCTCCCGGCTTTGACATTCGCAACCCACATACATGGACGAATGTATTGTTTCCCAGTGGTGGTGTGTTTGACCCTACCAATGCAGCAACCTGGCCAACGGGTGCAAGCATACACTGGCCCCACCCTGGTCTTGACATCACCAATCCTACAACATGGCCATCCAGCGGCGTACAGCTTGATGCCAGTGGTAATCCTGTCACCCGTCCAGCAACCACCAACCGTTTCAAAGGTATTCCCTTCTACATGAATCAACTGAACGAACTGGTTAGAACTTTTGCAAGGGCAATGAATGAAGGACGCAATGCCAACGGTGAAAAAATGGATGGCGTAACAGGACATATCTTTGGCTATGATGCTAATGGTGACAATTTAAACACAATGTTTTTCACGTTTACACATCCAAACACTGGTGTTGCTGCCAGTGTAGAGTGTGACATCATGGCGGCTCATGGTTTGCGCCGCTGGATATTTGAGCCTATTCCACCGGCAACAGGCCCAAATGTTGTGCAAGACCACTTTCTACCCGGTGTACCCGGTGAAGGTGGTATGCCTGCACCGCCTGCGGGATTCCGTGTAGCCCGTGACGCAACAGGAAATCCGATGTTTACACTAGACTATAGCCAAATGAACGCTTTTAACTTCAAAATAAACCCTGCGCTAACAGAAGCAGGAGGGCAGAACCTTCTTGCCGCATCATCAAATCCCAATACTGGTGAAGCAAATAACGATGTTGTTTTTGGTTTCCTTGCAGTAGGCAATGACCGTACGCTTTTCAGCGAAGGCCGCTTATTGGATTTTATCATTGCCACAAGCAATCACCTTGCCGTTGACAATCAACAAGCAAACCGTTTCCGTTTAAGTTATGAAGAAATAACAATGCAAACCCATAATCACCGTTTATCAATCAAAGGCGTTGACACCAACGAAGAAATGATGAACCTTGTTCGTTTCCAGACATTGTTCACCGCATCATCACGGCTTGTCAACGTACTGGATTCAATTTATGACACGCTAATCAACCGTCTAGGTAATTTCTAGGCATCCAATTGGAGGTAATATTACTATGCGCGTTACAAATGCAATGGTTTTTAACTCTTCACTCAATAATATATGGCGCAATGCGCGGCATTTGAATAACTTGGTTACACAAATTGAAACCACACAGCGGATTCAACGCCCATCGGAAGACCCTATGATGGCTAACCGTGCCCTGCGTTACCGCACAATTTTGTCTGAAGCAGAGCAGTTTAAAAGTAACAACGACCGCGGACTTGCATGGATGGAAGTGACAGAGTCTTCATTCCTAAACCTTCTTGTAGGCACACCAAGCAATCCAAGTATCTTCCAACGCTTGCATGACCGCTTGCTTCAATCCTCATCAACAGGTATAAACCACCCTGACAATCAACGGGGCATGATTGATGAAATGCGGCAGTTTCTATATCAAATGACCCGCATTGAAATGAATCAATCGTATATGGGGCGGTATGTCTTTTCAGGTTTCCATACAGATGAACCGCCTGTACTTCACCAAGCACGTCCAAACGCAAGTTATGTGGTACAGCAAACATTTAACCGTCGTGATATGGCTTCGGCACTTGCTTTTCACAGACCTGCACCTCCTGAACGTCCTGTAGTTTTTGAAGATACACACATTCTAAAACTGCCTTTTACCCATGTACAATTCCCTGGCGGCCCGCCAATTGGCGGTGGTGTACCGCCCTTTGGTATTGACTGTCCAATAGGTACAAACTTCACCATTGTTTCAATGACTTCCACAGATGCGGCGGCATTTAACCCGCCGAATGGAGGCCCTCCTTATGTGATTCACCATATTATTGACACAGGTGAGCTGGTTTTAAGTAACGATGCAGCTGAAGCATTCCGTGACGGCACAACGATTACATTCCAAACCCCGTCAGAAGGATTACAAGCAGGCGACCTTAACCCACGCATATACTTTCCATCATGGGATTTGAACGATGGTAATCGTCATTTCAATGCGGCACAGCAAAATATTCAATTGGAAGTTTCAGCAAATTCCCATGTAACAGTTAACTCACACGCCAGCAATGTAGTGACAGATAAATTGGTGGCAGAACTTAGACGGCTGATTGACTTTGCAGATAGCTTAGAACTTACAGACCCTCTGGTCTTGCGTGAGCATTATAGCCAAATTTACACAGGAGACGACTTAGAACGTGCTATTTCAGACTTTCAAGCCTTTGAAGTGTCTTTATTTGCAGACGCATTGCACAACCGTATTGATAATTTGATAAGGACACTTTCAGAACATCATATGCCAGATGCTCAAGCACAGCATACAAATCTTGGCTCACGTATGAGCCGTATGGACATGATTCAAATTAGACTGGAAGAAGATGAAGTTGCATACACCCAGCTTCTTTCGGACACGATAGATACAGATATTGCAGGTACAATTGCACGTAGAGACGGCGCGCAAGCTGCCTTTTCAAACGCACTGCTTGCCGTATCTCGTGCAACACAGCTTTCTTTGGCTGATTTCATCAATAGATAGGGGGCTTTCACTTGAGACTAACCAATGCAATGATGACCAATACAACACTTATGCATATCCAACGCAACATGCGTCAGCTTGACAGTATTATCAGGCAAATTGAAACAGGGCAAAGGGCAAGCCGTCCTTCTGACAATCCTTTGGTTGCAAGCCGCGCACTGCAATTTCGTACAAGTGTGCGTGAAAATGAGCAGTTCCGCAATAATGTTGACCAAGGCATGGCATGGATGAATATTACAGAAGCAACATTTACCAATATCAATTCACAGCTTATGTCACAACTTCGTGACCTTGCTGTGAATGGTGCAAGCGGGCAAAACAATCTGTCAAATAAGCAAACGATTGTAGAACAAATGCGTTCAATTTTTCAGCAAATGGGTAATGCCGTCAATAATACTTTTGCAGGGCAATACCTTTTCAGCGGTTTCCGTACCAATGAACCGCCGACATTTAAAACAGATAATAACCGCTCCTTTGTTATCACCCAGCATTTCCAATTGCGCGATATTTCACGTGAGCAAAGTTTCCAGCGGCTTGCAGACCCTTCCAATAATAATCTTGTGTCACCTAGGCTTACAGATGTTAACGTGCTTAGACTTGCTTTTGGACAACTTGACACTACACCTCTTCGTCCCCCAGCAGGTTCAACGCCCCTAGACAATTTTCCACGACATATTGACAATCCCGCAGGTATTAACATTGCAGGTTTTCATGTGCGTAAAGTAAGCATTCACGACCCGCAAGCTTATGCCCCGCCTCATATGACCAGTGACGCAGCCTTTGGTGCAGGTGAATATCCAGCGGGTGCATTGCCAAGTCCCGCCCTTCCTGTGCTTCATCTTATTGCAGAAACAGGAGAGCTTGTCATGCACGCTGACACAGCCGAAAATTTCCCGCGGGAAGGTCTTAGCGTAACATATCAACGCACAGGCTTTAGAAAAGGCGACATCAATCCAGCGGTGTATTTTACCTCCCGTGAAATTCTTAACACTGCAAACCCTGGGGGTATGATTACCCCCGGCTTCCCATTAGGGGGAACGATTCCCAACGTAAACACCGTCTACAGTATCACACAGTATCTTTCAAGGGCATCAGGTGTACAGTTTCCACCTTTACCGGCAACGGCAACGCATTTTGATTTTCCATTGGTGCATACTGTGTATATGCCTACAAATGCAGAAGCGTTACTTCCTCAATTTCCACCAGGTTCAACCTTTGACCCAGCCACAAATACTGTGCGTATACCCGCTCAAATTTTTGACCTAAATAATCATGTATCCGTCACGTACAGCACTGCAAATCCTCACACGAATCTGGGCGGCTTTGCTGGTGGTACACCGCCTTGGTCACACATTAAGGAAGACACGCGGATTCAAGGTGTATCCCTTGTACGGGCAATAGACCCTGCAACAGGGTTGCCTGTTCGTCTTGAAACGGTGGATTTAAACAATTCATTTGACATGAACGACCAAGCCATCACCTACGAAGTGTCCACCAGAACACAAGTGCAAGTAAACTCACTGGCAAAGAATATTTTGACAGACAAAATGTTTGCAGATTTTCGTAGGTTTTTCCAGTTTGCAGATTCATTGCATGTGACCTCAGAAGCGGAACTGACACAGTTCTTCAGTGCTTTAGGTTATGAGGGTGAAGGCTTAACCCGTGTAGTAGGGGAAACCCTCGTCAGTCAAGAGTCCCAAGCTGTGGCAGCATTGCAAACGCAATTTGACAATATGTTATTACTCATTGACCGTCATGCACAGCAGTCTAACCGTGAGCAAACCCAATTGGGTGCGCGTATGGTACGTATGGAGCTAATCCAAGACCGTTTGGAGCAAGACGAGGTGGCGTACAATCGCTTAATGAGCGAAAACGAAAATACAGACCTTGTGCGTGCAACCATTTTACGCATGTCTGCGGAAGCCGCATTTATGGCATCCCTTCAAGCCAATAGTGGAATCGTACAGATGTCACTAGCTAATTTCATGAGATAGCGTCAACGCAAAGCCATATACTTTCAAGGAGGTTTTGAACCTTGCAAAAATTAGTAACCCGTCATTTTGGAGAAATAGAATATGACCCCGCACGGGTGATTACATTCCCCCACGGCATTCCTGGTTTTCCAAATAACCACCGCTATTTGTTAATGTCTGAAAACGATGATGAAGACACTTATTTTTGGTTGCAATCTTTGGATGATGGAAATATAGCATTTACTTTAATGAATGTGTACAAGTTTCTACCAGACTATGACCCTAAAGTAGACAAAGAGGAACTAGAAGAACTAGGGGATGTAACCGAAAGCCCCCTTGAGGTTTTCAATATTGCAGTAATCCCTGAATATGTAAGGCAAATGAGAGTAAATTTGCGCGCCCCAATAGTCATCAACAACAAAACAGGCTTGGGAAAACAAGTCATCTGCACCAATGATGATTACCCAATTCGTTGTATGATTTTTGAGGAGTTGGAGCGTAAAAAGAAAGGGTCTTCCAATGCTGGCACTAACACGTAAAAAAGGTGAATCCATTGTGGTGGGTGACAATATTGAAGTTGTGGTGCTTGGTATCACAGGCGAGCAAGTGCGCCTTGGCGTTATTGCCCCAAAGACTGTATCCGTCCACCGTAAGGAAGTTTATGAGCAAATTCAACTAGAAAACCAACAGGCACAACAAAGCATCAATGTTTCTGCATTAAGGGATTTTAACAAGAAAGCATAGTAAACATATAAAGAAACCCCCTGATATCCCATTTGCTTTTGAGGATAATCAGGGGGTTTTTGTGGTTTTATGGCAGAATCTTATCAATAATCACATCCAAGGCGGCTTGCAATTGTATATCTTCTTCCAACATCAGGTTGCCTATTCTTCTGCTTAGGCTTTCTTCCATTTCTACTATGATGTGAGGGGTAATGCCTGTGCCATGGATGGATTCCCCTGCGGGGGTAAAGTATTTGGCAATGGTCATTTTTATCGCCGTGCCGTCAGAAAGGGGGAATAGACTTTGCACGATGCCTTTTCCAAAGGTGGTGGTGCCAACCAAAGTGCCTACTTGGGTGTCTCGCACTGCACCGCTTAACACTTCGGACGCACTTGCACTGCGTTCGTTTACCAGTACGACAAGGGGCAGACCCAGATATGTTGCATTTGAATAGTGGTTAATACGGTTGCCTTGTGCGTCTTCTGTATAAAGGACTATGCCTTCTGGAATCAGCATGTTGGTGATATGGTGTACTGTGTCCAGTGAACCGCCAGGATTGTTACGTACATCCACGATTAAGCCGTCTATTTCCGCGGCGTAAAGTTCACTTAGGGCGGTGGTAAATTGCTCTAGCGTTACACGGTCAAAGCCTTCTATGCGAATATAACCTATGGTTTCCCCATAGTGGTAAATTGTGTTGTGAAACACTGTAGGTATTTCCACACGTTGGCGATTGATACTTACATCAAAGCGGGTATTTTCATATGGGCGGAAGATTGTAAGGGTGGTGACAGAGTTTTCTGGGCCGCGCACCAGCCCTACAACTTCTTCAAGGGTGCGCCCGCTTACATCAATGCCATCAACACCCACAATTTGGTCACCCGGTAAAATGCCTGCAAGGGAAGCTGGTGAGCCACTAAATGCCACGCCTACGGTCACTGCCCTAGTGTCTGGGTCTAGGGAAACCAATACGCCAATGCCTACATATGCACCATCCATCCGCTCACGGAAGGATTCAAGAGCAGAGGTGTCAAAGTATTGGGTATATGGGTCGCCCACCCCAATAAGTAAGCCGCGGTACATGGTTTCCAGCATTTCTTCACGGTCGAAGGGCAAAATTGAATGCCGTTCCAGCAAGGTGAATATTTCAATTATCTTGCTATTAGGGTCTGCTCCGCCCCACCGTACACGGCTTTCATATTCACGAAAGCCCACGATACCTGCTGCCATGATTAAGATACCTATTGCAATTCCTGTAAGGAATATGCCTAATTGGCGTGGTTTTCTATTATCTGTCATTTTTAAAGTATTCCTTTCGCGGCTATAAATGATTTTATTTTAAAGCCTGTAAATTGTGGTTGTTCATATATATATGTCCGTGGATTGTAATTTATTTGCGGTTTAGCTTATTTTACCTTAAAATATGTATGGAGGGAATGATAATGTCTTTAAAGCGGAAATTGCTTCTTATATTTAACCCCAAATCGGGGGTGCAAAGATTCACGCCCTATCTCTTTGAAATTATTGACAAACTTACGGCGGCGGGCTTTCTTGTGACAGCCTATCCAACCCAAGCGGCAGGAGAAGTGCGCCAAATGATTGCCCAATATGCAGAAGGGTTTGATTATCTTGTTTGCTCTGGCGGGGACGGCACAATCAGTGAAGCCATTGACGCGCTGATGAGACTTAAAAAGCGTCCTGCTTTTGGCATTATTCCATCAGGCACGGTCAATGATTTTGCTGTGTCACTGGATATTCCTAAGGATGTTTTAACGGCGGCAGATGTCATTACAGGTGCTGTACCGCGGCCTGTAGATGTTGGGCGATTTGGGGATAAACATTTTTCTTATGTGGCTGCTTTTGGTATGTTTACAGATGTCTCCTATTCTACACCGCAAAATACAAAAAATATGATTGGTAAGCTGGCGTATTTTGTTGAGGGTATCAAGCGTATTGGGGCAGTAAGCCCCACCTATTGCGAAGTTATGCTGGATGATGAGATGGTGCGGGGCGAATTTTCCCTAGGTGTTGTGGGCAATGCACATTCTATTGCAGGCTTTAAGATTCCAGAGGAAATAGGTGTACACATGGATGACGGTTTATTTGAAGTGTTGCTGGTTCGTGAACTTCACACCATTAAAGACCGTCAAGAACTGATTTCATACTTACTTAACCAAGATACCAAAACAAACTCGGCAATTCTTCGCAAGGTGCGCAAGGCAAGTTTTCATTTTGCAACGCCTACAGCGTGGACACTGGATGGTGATTTTGGCGGGCAAGTTGAAAAAATTTATATTGAAAATCAGCATCATGCCATAGAGGTTTTGATGCCATTCATAGGAGGTAATACATGATGTGTACCCATTGCGGCAAGATGATTACACCCACCGGCTTGTGCCTAGATTGCGGAACCATGCACAGAAAATTTGATTGGCTTATAACCTGTATAGGCATGGGCGCAATATTGTTATATCCCTTGTTGGGGTTTGTGGCAAACATCATCATATCATTGTTGAATATGGGCGCAACCGCGGTCTTTTTCATTTCATGGGCGGCCATTATTATACCCATTTCCACTGGGGCTGATGTTGTTTTTATGGCACGCAAACGGGCAAAAACGCACAAAACAACGGTTGGACTTATACTGGGTATTGTTGGCATTGGTATTGGTCTTATATTTGCAGTGGTACGGCTATTCTTTTGATTGGCATAAATCTCCCTCTATAGCATAGTATATTGTATCCATACAATTTCAGAAGGGAGATTTAACAATGGATTATCACAATCTTTACAAGGACATATCAGAACGCACAGGGGGCGATATTTATATTGGTGTAGTAGGCCCAGTGCGTACAGGAAAATCTACATTTATTAAGCGTTTCATGGACTTACTTGTCATTCCCAACATTGAAAATAACTATAGTAAAGAACGGGCAAAGGATGAATTGCCACAAAGTGCGGCGGGCAAAACCAACATGACTACCGAGCCTAAATTTGTACCCAATGAAGCCATTGAAATTCATATGGATGATGTGGCTTCATTTAAAGTGCGCATGATTGACTGTGTAGGCTATCTTGTGCCAGGTGCATCAGGTCACTTGGATGGTGATATGCCGCGCATGGTATCCACCCCATGGGCAGAAGACAAAATGCCATTTGCCGAAGCCGCAGAAATGGGAACACGCAAAGTCATTACCGACCACTCTACCATTGGCATAGTCATTACAACCGACGGCAGTATTGCGGAGATTCCAAGGGAAGATTACATAGAAGCAGAAGAGCGGGTTGTCAGAGAGCTTAAAGCAATCAATAAGCCTTTTGTCATGTTGCTAAACACCCAAACCCCATTTTCCCCAGACACTGACCGCTTGCGGGAAGAACTTGCCGAACGACACAGTGCGCCAGTCATTGCAATCAACTGTGCGCAACTAAAAATTGAGGACATTCATGCTGTCATTGAAAAGGTACTTTATGAGTTCCCTGTTCAGGAAATCCGCCTAAATTATCCAAAATGGATTGAGACTTTGCCTATTGACCACTGGCTAAAACAAAGCTTCATTGGTGCAGTCAAGCAAATGGTATCTGGTGTAGGCAAACTTAGGGAAATGCGTAACCACATGAATATACTTGAAGAAAATGAATATGTAAAAAAGGCTTTCCTAGAGAAAATTGCCCTTGGTGAAGGCACAGCCCACATAGAACTCAGTGTAGATGAAACACTGTTCTACCAAATTTTAAGTGAAACCACAGGCATGGACATTGCTGGAGAATATCAACTTATCTCTACAATAAAAATCCTAGCCGAAGCTAAAAAAGAATATGATAAAATTAAATATGCGCTGGAAGAAGTCCACCGCAAGGGCTACGGCATCGTAACCCCTGCCACAGACGAAATGAAACTAGACCCTCCTGTACTCGTAAAACATGGCGCGAAATATGGCGTGAAAATTCGCGCCAGTGCGCCAAGTATTCACTTGATACGTGCGGATATAGAAACCGAGGTAAGCCCATTAGTGGGCAGTGAAAAACAAAGTGAGGATTTAATAACATACATTAACCAAGAGATGAGCGAAGACCCAAGCAAAATATGGGATTTAAACATGTTTGGAAAATCTATGCATGAGATGGTGCGGGATGGGTTGCAAAACAAACTCTTCCGTATGCCGGAAGATGCGCAGATGAAATTTCAGGATACATTACAGCGCATTATCAATGAAGGCTCTGGTGGGTTAATTTGTATTATATTGTAGATATGCATAATTTACCTCCCTTAGAATCGTTCATACTATCTTGACATCTGTTCGTATATTTGTTTAAATGAATGAAGTTAAAAATGGGAGGGATTTTCCATGGCATCAAAAGCCGATATGTATCTTATGTCGTACAATGAGTATTTTCCAGCAGAACGTATGTTAGAAATCCAAGACAGACTAGGGAAACTTACAGATGAGCAGTTCAACTACTTGCACACTGCAAAATTGCATAACCCTACCACCATCCTAATTATGTCTATTATACTTGGGGAGCTTGGTGTTGACCGCTTCATGCTTGGTGATATTGGTCTTGGTATTGGTAAGTTATTGACACTGGGTGGCTGTGGTATCTGGTGGATTATCGACATGTTTCTTGTAAGAGACAGAGCAAGAACTAAAAACTATGAAACCCTTATAGGTATGCTAAATTACTTGGACGCACAAGGTGGCGGCATGGGTGGCTATGGTCAGCAGCACCAGTAGTAGAGTTTTAATTGCCTTTGGTATAGGCGTAGCGGTGATTATTGTTTTCGCCACTACGCCTATTTCTATACCCTGCATTTTTAAGCTGATTTTTGGCATACCCTGCCCTGCTTGTGGGTTAACAAGGGCTTTTATTTATCTGCTTCAATTCAATTTATCTGCGGCTTTGCGCATGAATATTTTGTTAATTCCTTTGCTTATTGGCGGAACAGCCTTCTTTGTATGCGCATTCGTAGAGCAAGTCACAAAAAGACCTGCATTAAATCGCTTCAATGCCTTTTTGGCTAAAAAATGGATTATTGCCATTGCAATTGCTTTGATGTTGGCATCTTGGTATTATAATATAACCGTAGCATGTATAACATGCTAACTCAATTGAAAAAGGATGATTGTCAATGAACACAACAGACATGATGAATGTGGCACTTAAACTAGCAAACCTTGATAAAATGCCCAATGACTGCGGCATTGTTGTGCCAGGTGAGGGTATTAAAAATGTACTTATGGGCGTAGATATGGATACGGCAGAGCTATTGCTGGCAAAAGAATTGGGTTTTGACTGTGTTGTATCACACCACCCCCGCAATACCTGCCCTGATATGCTAGATGTGTTAAATGAGCATATTATTAAACTGGAAAAATTGGGTGTGCCGCGAAATAAGACACAAAAAGCCTTAGCCGCACAAAAGGATACATTAAGCTTTAACCGACATGTATCAAACTCACGTCGCAGTGAGTCTGCCGCAAAACTTTTAAACATGCCTTACATCTCTTTGCACACCCCCGCGGACCTTATTGGTGAAGCCATTGTTCAAAAATTCTTGGATGAAAAATTTGGAAATAAGCCTGAAACCACACTGGAAGAAGTTACAGCCGCTTTAGAGGAAATTCCAGAATATAAAAACTCAAGCCGCAAACCTGTCATTCGTGTAGGCAATAAAGATAGTTATGCAGGCAAAATTTATGTACTCATGTCTGGATTAACAGGGCCAGGAGCTGATGTATTAAAGGCTTATTTTGATGGGGGCGTTGGTACTTTGATTAAGATGCATATTCCAGAAAAAGACGCAAAAGAATTAAAAGAGCAAAACATCGGTAACGTCATTGTTGCAGGGCATATGTCAAGTGATTCAATAGGCATGAATGTCATTGCAGACAAGTGGCGCGAAAGTGGAGTAAAAGTGACAATGATGTCTGGTGTTATAGATAGCAAATAAAGGCGATTGATTAAAAAACCGACACAGAACCAAGTGATTATTGGTTTTGTGTCGGTTTTTTTGTTTATATCCAAAAAAGGCATTGTAGAACAAGCAAAGCAAACCCCACCTTGATATAATCATTTCAGAATTATTCAAGGAGTAACAAATTGAAAAAAATATTGAAATATGGTCAAAAGGATTTGATATTAGGGAAGACTATAAAAATATATGGAGGTTGACATGCACGCATGGGAATCAATACAAAAGGTTGTAGATTATATCGAAGAAAATTTAACTAATCATCATTCACCTGAGGAGTTATCAAAAATTGCCGTCCTTTCGCCATTTTACTTTCAGCGTTTATTTGCTCGCCTTGTGAAGCGGCCTGTTAATGAATATGTAAAAATGCGTAAACTGGCAAGGGCTTGTAAAACCCTAGAAGACAAAAGCAAGCGTATACTGGATATTGCTCTTGAACATGGCTTTAACAGTCATGAGCATTTTACAAAAACATTCAAAAGTGCGTTTAAAATGACACCAGAAGCATACCGCAATAATCCTGTTCGGTTAAATCAAGTCATGAAGCCTGATTTATTACTTGGTTACACAATAATTGATGAAGATGTACCCCTTATTACTGACAGTATCGTTTTGGAAATATCACGCAAAACAATAAATGTACCCGAGTATTACATTGGATTTTCTGCAACCGTTTCAGTGTCGGAACAGACCCCACTTGGAAAAACCACAGGAATAGATGTACCTGGTCTATTGTGGGATAAATTTCATAAGCAAAAGGATGAACTAAAAGGGATTATACCTAATGGTATAGCCTTTGGAGTTTCAACCTTTGGAGATGATGAAGATGGCACTTTTAACTATTTTGCAGGGGCTTCTGCCACACCCCACGCAACGGTATATGATGATGTCACAACTTGGGCACTTCCTGCCGCCGAATATATTGTATGTTCTTTTGAGGCTGAAAATATGACTGAATTAACAACTTCTGCATTGGGCAAAAGCATGAACTATCTGTTTGGCACTTGGCTTCCTAAACATAATTTATCAACACAGCCATTTTCAGCAGAAAAGTATGTGACGGTAAGCCCTGAAATATGTAAGATGGAATTATGGGTAATACCAGTACCAATCAATGACAAAGACATAAATAGTCACCGCTTACAATGGAGCGAATGCTTTGACAGTGTCAATGAACCGTCAAAAAGCCAAATAAGCACATTTGTTGACACACCTTTATGGGATGATTTTTCTGGTTATTTGCAAGAGACATATGATGTAAAGCCTAAATTGTTCTATAGTCATTGTTCCATGCATGAGGGCATTTGGAAGGGATGGAACATCAAATATAAAAAAAGCAACAAAGCATTATGTACACTTTACCCCAAATCGGGATACTTTGTCGCATTGATAGCCATAGGAATACGCGAGATGAACGAAGCCGAATTACTAATGCCTTCATGTACTGAATACACACGAAAACTATTTGAACAGACTGTTTTGGGGCATAGTGGTAAATCCTTGGCGTTTGATGTGAAAAATGCAAAAATTCTTGATGATGTGAAAAAATTAGTCTCATTGCGTGTGGTTAAGCCATAGTCTTATTGTTAAAAAATATGAAGGATATCGTAATATTCAAAAAATATTACACTTGACATCAGAATATAATCAGAATAAAATAACAATGTTAAATTATATAGCATTGTTATTAAATATGTTTTAGTTTAAGTCCATTAAAAGGGATAAAAAATACTCTAAACACTCACTGGGAGGAATAGGGATATGAAAACATTAGTTGTCTATGCAAGCAAATATGGGTGTACAGCAGACTGTGCAAGTTACTTAAAAACCAAAATATCGGGAGATGTAACACTGGTTGATATCAACAAAGCCCCTAAGCAAATTGAACTTCATTCATTTGATACAATTGTCATTGGAGGGTCTGTGTATATTGGCAAAATTTCAAAAAAACTTCGTACATTCTGCGAAAATAACCTTGATGTGCTTACAAAAAAGAGCATTGGTATTTTCCTTTGTGCCGCACTTTCTGAACAATTTAATGAAACGTTGAAAACCAACTTTCCAGCCCTATTATTAAAATCCGCAAAAATCACAGCGTTATTCGGAAGTGAGGCGCGGTTAGAAAAGTTGACATTTCTTGATAAGACTATAATAAAAGCCGTTACCAAAGGGGATTATAGTCAGTTTAAGATTAAAAAAGAGACGATGGATACATTCGCCAACGCAATTTAAAATACCAACCTCGAGGCAAATGAACCTGAGGTGGTAAAAGATGTGTTTTAAACTGTCTAAACAACCAAAACATTCACTCGTGGAGTAATGTCTAGGCTTTCAAAGATTTTCTGCCAATTATCTGTATGGGCTTTGTATAAGGGATAGTTTGTTTTTCGCAAATGGTCTTGAAGATTGAGTGCGTCTATTTTGTATTCTCGTTGAAGCTTGGTGAGTACATGGGTTATTTCTGACGCTATTTCGGCGGATAGGGCGTGTTCTTGATTGGTTTTGGTAGATTCTTTTGTGTTGCCTGTTGCGGTTACTTTGATGACAACATGGAGGTTTTCATCAAAGATGATTTCTACCTCATGAGATTCTACTTTCATGGGGACTTGATTTGCAGTTACTACCGCCCCATCATTTCCTTGTGGAATGCACCATAGAAAGCCCCGCAGTTCTTCAGGGGTTAGTTTTCCAACCAAATTGCTATCTTTTACAACAACTGCGCCAATGAGTTCCAGCTCATCATCATTTGTACATATTTGAGGGATTATTGCGCTATTTATTTCAGTGCTGAATCCCTCGAAATCTAAAGCAAAAGCTGTACCGCCTAATTTGTTTTTATGGCTAAAAAGTTCTGATACATACAACCCTGGTAAAGTTTCACCTGGAGGTTTGGCTTCTAATATTTCTGTTGGGTCATCTGCCGCAAGCATGTATATACTGGCACAAATTTGCGGCATTTTGCTTACAACATTGATTACACCGTTGATATGGCGGGGACTTTCTAATAAGTCTGTACCCAGAATCAGCAGTTTTGCTTGCCCATAGTAAAGTTGTTTATCTGTTTTTGCATCCAGCTTTTTTAGGGCTTCGGTAATAGTTTCGCCTTCGGCAGTTTTAATATTTTGCTCTGCTTCTTCATCGCTTTTGCCTAAAATGGGAACACTAAGGGACACAATATAGTTATCATCTTCACATTTATCAATGCCCATAGCAACAACAAAAGCACGGTCTTCCATCTCTACCCTATCCCAGCAGGCTGTGAAAGTGAAGGATACAATGGCTAAAATGAAAGTAAAAGCTGCGGTTTTAAGTTTACCCTTACCCCATGTGCTTATTTTTGCCGCAATAATGAGTAAAATTGGCAGTACAATGAGAAAGAATACCCCTGTAGTTAAATACAAGTAGTCTAAATATTGATAAATTTCCCTTTGGGAAAAGGGAATATTGCTTATAGCAAAAACCCCAACAGCAGTCAATAAAACACCTTTAAGCAAGCGATTTTTTTTAAATTGTAAAATGTCCCTTGCCAATATACCGCCAAAGAATAACATTGCATTACCCAGTACAAATGCAGTAATTATCCAAAAACTAAACATGAGTGCTTCTTGACGCTCAATAAAAGAGCCAGGAATATTTATCATATCCATCATTCGCAAAACGGGCCAAGCTTCGTTTGCCACACCACGCCCAAAAGCTACAATGGTTGCCATTGTAATCAGCGTAATGATACCACCTGCCACAGCAACTGCACCTACAACAGGGCGAACCAGCGGTTTTTTTCGCGGCAAAAATGGCGACACAAGTAACAGCATTTCCATCCCTGTAAAAATAAAGCCAAGACGTAGTATACTGGTTATCAATGTTTGGGGCGGTGTAACCAATACAGGTTGCAAATTTGAAAAGTTAGCATCCACAGCCGCACATATAAATAAGAAAATACTTGGCAAAATCATCACTAAAATCAAAACTTCTGCAACTCTTGCACGGGTTTCAATACCTTTGGCAGCGGCATAGGCACACACAGCCAGCATGATGGCACTAACGACAGGCATGGGTGTATTTGGAAGTAATATTTCTCGTACAATTTCCATAAACACACGCATTTCAAGCCCTGCCGCTAGTACCAATTTTGCCCACAATGCCACACCAATAAAATACGCCAAGGGCTTAGTCAATAAAATGCCTGTAGACTCAATGAAGGTTTTTGGCGGTGTGTCTTCACCTTCTGCTGTTGCTTTTGCCACAGCTTTTATTGCAAAGCATATTAGCGCACCAATAATCATTGCAACCACTGTAAGCCCCAGTGCAATCAGCCACCCATCCTGCCATGTACTGCCAAGAAGATTAGCCGCGCGGCGGGGCAGTACAATAACCCCTGTACCCATCGCACCTAGGATGATTAGAATTTGAAGTTGTCGCATTGTAATTTTTTCATTAGATGCCATGGTTTTACCTCTTTGGAATTAAGATTTTTTTGAAGGGTTGGACTGCATTCTAATATCTTGGTCTTTTCGTGCAAAAAAAGGTCTACGTCTCAAGCTAAATAAGGGAAAGCGGAACAAACTGTCTTTCAGGTCTTCCCATTTATTCATTTCAGAAGCGGCAAAAGGCATAAGATAGGGGAAGCCAAAGCTTTTCATGGACGCAAGATGCACTAAAGTAATCAGCAAGCCTAACCACAGCCCTAGGAAGCCAAACGTTGCAGCTAAAAATAAGATACCGTACTTTACTAATCTAAAACTGTATACCAGCGAGATACTTGGGATTGCAAAAGTTGCAATGCCTGTCATGGCAACGATGATGACAACAATGGGACTGACCAATCCTGCTTCTACAGCGGCTTGCCCTATGATTAACCCCCCCACAATGCCAATTGTTCCGCCAGAAGCATTTTTAAGACGAATGCCCGCTTCCCGTAGAAGTTCAAAAGCAGAGTCCAGTAATATGATTTCCATAACCACTGGGAAAGGAACCGCTTGACTTGCTTCGGCGAGTTTAGAAGCCATTAGTAAGGGAATCATTGACGGGTGGTAAAGGGCTATTGCAATATAAATGCCCGGCAGGGCAACGGCAATGAATGCGCCAATAAAGCGCAAAAAACGTGTGGCACTCATGACTTGCCAACGGCTGTAATAGTCCTCTGACGCTTGGAAAAAGGCATTTAAGGTCACGGGAACGATGATGACAAAGGGGGAGTTGTCTACAATGATAGCAATGCGCCCTTCCAATAAAGCTGACGCGGCTTTGTCAGGGCGTTCTGTTAGCTGGGCTTGGGGGAAAGGGCTTAACCAGCTTTCTTCGATAAGCTGTTCTACACTGCCGCTATCCATGATTGCGTCAATTTCTATGGATTGCAGACGTTTTTCTACTTCTGCCAACACTTCTGGGCGAACAATACCTTCCACATACATGAGTGCAATGTCGGTTAGACTACGTGTACCTAGTTTGGATTGTTTTACTTTGAGTCCTGTGTCGCGGATTCTTCGGCGGATTAGGGCAGTATTAAAGCGCATGACTTCGCTAAAGGCTTCTCGTGAGCCTTGCACAACCACTTCTGTCTCGGCAGATTGTACTCCGCGGTTGGGAAAGCCTCGTGTGGCAATGATGATAACTTTTGTAGAATTTTCTACAAAAACGGCTGTGTCCCCTGCCATGATAAAATAAAGTACATCTTCCATCTTTTCTGCTTCGGAAAGGTCGGACGTGGCTATGCCTCGGTCGCGCAAGGCTTCGTACAGTCCTGCGGATTTTTCATCTGGAGTTAAGGCTGACCAGTCCATGTCAAAAATCCGTCTTATAACGGTTAAATCCATAAGGTCGCGTTGGGTCATTGCGTCAATATATGCCATATAAAGGGATGGCGCACCTTCACCGCCAGGGGTTAGTTTTCTCCCGATATAGTCTGTGCTGTCGGAAAAAAGTTCAGTTAACAGTTCGATATTGTCGTCCAAATTTATGCTTGGGTTTTCTGGAATTGTGGATTGCGTCATAAATTTCACCTCAATAGCCACATTTTGCTTCAATAGTTCTAAAATTATGCATATGACATTTGTGTGATATCACATAAGCAGGGTATAAAATTTGGTATATTAGCTAATGACAATGTTTGTATAAATATTGTAATATGTCAATTAGATTACACGCGGGTGTGAAACCTTTATTCACCGCATATCTTAGGAGGTAATTTTATGGCTGGATTAAAGCTTAAAAACATTGTGAAAAAGTACCCTAACGGATTTGTTGCCGTTAATGACTTCAATATGGACATTGCAGACAAGGAGTTTATCATTTTTGTAGGGCCTTCTGGCTGTGGAAAAACCACGACTTTACGTATGATTGCAGGACTTGAAGAAATTACCGAAGGTGAATTACACATTGGCGACAAAATTATGAACGATGTTGCGCCAAAAGACCGTGACATTGCTATGGTTTTCCAAAACTACGCCCTTTATCCCCACATGAGTGTCTATGATAATATGGCGTTTGGTTTGAAACTTCGCAAAACACCCAAAGCTGAAATTGAAAAAAGAGTGCATGAAGCTGCCAGAATCCTTGACATAGAACATTTGCTAGACCGTAAGCCAAAGGCACTTTCCGGTGGACAACGCCAACGTGTTGCGATGGGGCGCGCTATTGTTCGTGAGCCAAAAGTTTTCCTTATGGACGAACCTTTATCAAACCTAGACGCAAAACTTCGTGTACAAATGCGTACAGAAATTACAAAACTCCACCAAAAATTACAAACCACTTTTATATATGTAACCCATGACCAAACAGAAGCGATGACACTAGGTACACGCATTGTTGTTATGAAAGACGGCGTTGCCCAACAAGTTGACTCACCTGCAAACCTATACAATAAACCTGTTAATTTATTTGTGGCTGGCTTTATCGGTTCGCCTCAAATGAACCTTGTAGAGGTTAGTGTAGAGAAAAAAGGCAGTGACATTTGCCTTATGTTTGGAGAGTTTTCAATCAAATTACCCGCAACCAAAGCAAAGGTAGTTGAAGAAGGCGGCTATGTAGGCAAAACTGTCATTATGGGCATTCGTCCTGAAGACCTTAAAGATGAAGAAATGTTTATCAGCCAATCTCCAGACTCCATCATTAAAACAGAAGTTGAAGTTACCGAACTTTTGGGTGCAGAAGTTTACCTTTACCTCATGTGTGCAGGGCAACAAATGGTTGCCCGTGTAAACCCAAGAAGCACAGCCAAAAGCGGAGACACCATAACCATGGCACTTGATGTACAACGTATTCATGTTTTTGATAAAGAAACCGAGCAAGTGATTACAAACTAAGATAAATTTTAATAATAAAAAAAGAAAGTTAATAGAAATGCACCTATCATCTGATTTTCAAGATGATAGGTGCATTTTGTTAATGCGTTAGAGAGAATAATGGTTAAATACTTTCTATCACACAGGCGTAGCTGCTTGTTTAGTAGATGGCTGAAATGCAATAGGTTTAATTTGATTTCTAGCTTCACCAGATAATGCTTTAAGCAATCCAGCTGGCGATAAAACGCCTTGCTTAAATATTTTATTTTTCTTGTAAAATCGAATATATTGCTCTGTTTTGACAAGGGTTTTGCTTCGATAAGCTTCAGTAATATCAAAGTCTGTTTTCACTACCAAAGACTCTGTGCTATTGCTTCTTGCATAATCATAAAAAGCTTTTTCATAACTAAAAACCATAGCCAGCAAACCATTATAATCGGTACCAATCTCACGCCTGCATAAGTCAATAAAAAACTGAGCTGCCCGGTCATCATCTTCATAATTTATAAAAGTGCTGTCAATTACGAAATTTTCAGACGCGTTTCTTTCATTATGAATATCCGTTATGATATCTTCCATCATCGTGTATAGCGTCAACAAACCATACTTGCCTATCACATGCTTTACAGAAAGTTTAAAACAAGAAAAGAGTGCTGAAAAACATATAACAAGTGTATCAAAAAATGGGTATTGAAGCCTCACTTCTGTATCAAAGACGTAGCAGTGAGAAAACATGTCGGGATATGCTTTAACAAGAGAAACAGAGATTTCATCCATTTTGTTATGATATAGTGTAGGCTTTGACTTCTCAGGTGAGTAGTACATAATATCCTTTACTTTCTCATATTCAAATGTCATAGGGTATAATTGAAAACAATGCATCTGTATCACAATAGGTCTTGTCAGTTCCTTGAAAAGGGATTCAATAAACATCACAGTTTCCTTAAAATCATCTATTGTTTCATCTGGAAAACCATAAATAAATGAAGCCGTAATGTTAATCTTAACGAGCATACATTCTCTTATTACATTAAGAGCGGTCTCTAGATTTAAGTTTTTCTTGATAATTTTTTGCATTCTAGGCGATGCAGTTTCTATCCCTAGGTAGATATTCCTACACCCTGCTTTTTTTAAGTGCTTCAGCATTTCTATCTTTAAAACATCAGTTCTTGATGAACAACCCCACGTAAAGGGCCGATTACTTTCAATGAGCTTATTACAAAATTCCATCAAACGCTCATGGTCAGCTGTAAACAAATCATGCATTATAGAAAAATGGCTGATTTTGAACTTGTCGTAGTAATATATAAACTCATTAAATAGGTCATCTATGTTTTTTAGCCTAAAATTTCGCTCCCAAAAAATACTTGTTGCGCAGAATGTGCAATTGAAAGGACAACCACGTCCCCCCTCTAGTGGAATTGACAACGCTTCATCAGCAGCAATTGTAGGAAAGGTATATGGAGAATAGTCTTGAATGCTATACTTTACTAATTCCGTTCCTGCTAACCGCTTAGGTGATTCATTTCTTATGATAGAAGCATCGCCCGCCCTATATGCTATCCCTGGAACATCTTTTATATCCTTATATCCTATAAGCGACTGCATCAAATCCACTGCCGTAAATTCTGATTCGCCTAAAGCAATTGCGTCAACAAAATCGAAAGCAGTCAAACAACTTTTGTACGTATGTGTGGCCTGTGGACCTCCAAACACGATTTTTATACTACTATCATTATTTTTTACATGTTGGGCAACTCTTACAGACACATCAAAAGAGCAGGACATTGTGTAGAACCCAACTATTTTCGGCTTCTTTAATGTAATATATTGAGCAATGTTTTTAACATTTACCTCATAATCATTTTCGTAACTAAATTTATCTGTAGAATAAAGATAATCAAAGTCAATAATATCAACACTAAAATGTGGCTTTAGCACTTCACGCAAAGTTAGCAATCCTAAATGTATGTGATTTTGCCAGTGAGTGCGCTTCGTAAACTCAACACTTCCCACAAGGATAATATCCATAGTATATAACAACTCTCTTTCTTAGTCGAATACACATATCTAAAGTCATTTATTAAAAGATGGGGTGAAAAATAAGGTGCGGTATACTACAGTTTTTTACTTAGGCTTTCAGTGGATAGACTAGATGACAAATAACTACATTGTTATTTGGTATTTTTGACCAGCATGGTCTGTCTGTGTAATTGCGCCACCAGCTACCATTTCGAGATCATTGTCTTCTAAATCAATTTCGATTTCTGACATTCCATTAAAAGCTTCTGCAAACTCATCTTCAGTCACACCTTTGAGATGGTCTTTGCAGACTTCATAAAATGGTGAAAGATTACCTTTTGAAACTTGAGCCTCAATAGACTTTATATGCTCTATTATTTCTGGTTTTTTGAATAAATCTGTTATTTTTTCTCTCAGATTACTCATTAAGTCACCTCCTATTTTATTTATTTTTCACCCCATAAACTGTAGTACTCATTAGAGTTTTTTAACATAATCATATACAAATGGTAATAATAAGTAATAATTTTCTTTTGAAAATAGTATGGAACACAACTCACAAGAAATGACTAGTTTCTCAGGAATAGTGATATCTAATGAATTGTTTTCTACTATATCCAAAAAACAATCAAATCCATAATTACGTAAAAGGTATAAGAAGGGATTATTTTTTAACTTAATCAGGCTTTGTGGCACATCAAGTTCACACATGTTTCCAACTATAAGTTCAGTTTCATATATATATGGATTGCAGCAAGGTCTTATGGTTCCGTCATAGTCCACTGGAAACGAACCTTTTTTTCCGCAAAATAAACCTCTAGGTAAAGTTTCCCGAATAAATCTATCTGGGTTGATATTTTTTGCAGCATTGCCAACGTTGGAACATGGTACAAATTGAATGTCGATACATGATAAGTCAGCACCTATTTTATTTATTATATCGCCAACGTTTGAATCATTTAATATAACAGCTTGAATAGTTGCCCTAATATCTAATTTTTTAGCAGCACGAATTAGATTCTTTATATTGTGAGCAGGAACAAACTTAGCATGGAACTCATCATAACTCATACCCAGCACAGTTAAACCAGCTTTTTTGAGTTCCACGACACGTTTTTCAACCTTTTCATAATCATCAGCCCAAAAGCCATTTGTGATGACTGATGTAGATTTTCCCAAAGAACTAGATATAGAGATTAATTCTTTAAGTAAATCAAAATGCAAAAAAGCTTCGCCGCCAGAAAATCCTATCCATTCTATGGGCGTATCTTTAGAGCTTACAATGTATCTTTTTGAATTTTCATAATTCATTGTAATTGATGGACAAGATTCCGAATAATCACAGCACATAGAGCAGGATAAATCGCAATCATTTGTAATTCTTAAACCTAAAGTTTTGTACCTCACATTGAATCCCCCTCACGCATCGACTGCTATGTAAATAAGTTATATGATGAAACTATACGTAAAGTAATACATTTATCAATGAGTTTTTGTACCTCATATAGCTTAATAATATAATATTGTCATATTACGTCTTAAAAACGCGATTCGTAATAACTAACCTATATCATTGCAGTAACTTAAATATAGATTTATGTTTAAGTGCCGTTTAATTATAACCCTATACATTATTGGATTCGTCTTTATAAATAAGGATAGTCAACAGAATCCTTGTTTTTATGTACATATTTTATCCTTTCCCTGCATAGATATTTAGATGTGAAAGGGGTGGGCATATTGGAGAGAGTACCCTATAGGCGCGTTGCGCCATCGCGGAATGTCCATGGGCGGCAACGATATGAAAGATATGAGCAACGGGAAAACCGAGAGATAACTGCCAGTGAGTCAGTGATTGTGCAGTGTATCATCTGCGGGATTTTGATTGTAGCTGTTTTGATAATTACCATGGTAGATATTGCACCGACCCAGCAGTTGCGTGAAGGATTGCGTCAAGCCCTTGCAGGGGCTCATACAGTGGAAGAACTCGTAACTGATGTGCGAAATTTCAGCGAAATATGGCTTGGAACAGCAGAACATTTACCCGAGCCAATGCCTGAACAAACCATGCCGCCATCAGAACTTCCGCTTAGTTATGGCATTCCACCAATCGTCATACCGCCCCAAGCAACATCACCTGAATATTATTATCCCATGACGTCCGCCCCAGAAGCGTCAAACCCACAGAACCCGGGGACGTCATTAGCTCCGGGACTGTGGGAATAACCGAAGGGCTTTCGGTCATTGACTATCCTGAATATTTTTATAATGATGAATTGCCCCTGTGGATAAACCCTGTCACAGGGCGTATTTCATCCCCTGCGGGAATGCGAGATAATCCAATTACAGGACTTCGTGAATTTCATGATGGGGTAGACATTGCTATTCCAACAGGCACACCCATTGTTGCCCCTAAGGATGGCACTGTTGTTGCAGCAGGGTTTTCTCCAAGCTTCGGATACTTTATGAGAATTGCTCATGATAACAGCTTATATACTACTTTTTATGCCCATTTGAGCAGACCTTGGGCTGTCATTGGCGATATTGTGACCCAGGGTACACTTATTGCCTATTCGGGTAATACAGGCATGTCCACTGGCCCACATCTGCATTTTAGCATTTTTTATGATGGTCAGTTTATAGACCCAATGACAAGATTGGATTTTGTGTCATGATTTTTGTGAGGATTTTATTTGCACTAGCGTCCATTTTTATACATGAATGGGCGCATGTGCTGGTTATACGTTTCTTAGGCGGGCGTGTAGATAAGGTCGGTTTTTTTCCGCTGGGTATGTTGGCAAAAGCAAGAAGGCTGGAATACCTTAACACATGGGAAAGATATATCATTTATGCCGCAGGCCCCTTGGCCAATCTATTGATTGCAATGTGGGCATTTTTGACTTCTCATATGTCATACATTGGCGTGGTATGGCTGGACGAGTTGGCTTTTGTAAATTTGACATTGGCATTATTTAATTTACTGCCTGCATTGCCGCTGGACGGGGGACGGTTGGCTTTACAATTTTTAGGTAACTCAATGGGTATTTTACGGGCTGGACGTATTGTACTGCGTATAGGGTGGGGGATGAGTATTGGGTTAATATTGTTAGGCATTGTGCAGGTTGTACTTTTTCCGCCCAATATTACATTATTATGTGCAGGAGAATTTTTACGGCGCAAGACCCGCAATTTTCAACCAGAGTTGCAAGCAGAGTTTCACCGTGCAATAGAGGGCAAACATACTCCCCAAAGGGCAAGGCTTCTACCGACAAAAAAAAGAAATTTACTGTCAAATATCACAGTGAAACAGGCAATGGAATACTTACAGTTTGACAGCTTCATGATATTTTATGTCAATGCAAAAAAAGAGTATCCTCTGACAGAGAAGACACTCTTAAAATATGCTTTTGAAGGTGGTATGCATATATCCGTTGGAGATATATTGTCTAATACCTGCGATACAAACCTATAACCTTACCAAGAATATCACATTCTCGTGTTCTAATGGGTTCAAATGCATTGTTTGCAGGGTCTAGGCGAACAAACTCACCATCACGATAAAAAGTTTTTACTGTAGCTGAATCATCAAGTAAGGCAATGACAATGTCACCATCAGCGGCATCTTGTTGTTGACGCACAAGCACTAAGTCGCCGTCAAAAATACCCTCGTCAATCATACTTTCCCCTTTAACATGCAACATAAAGCAAGTATCATTTTTTACATAGTCTATGGGAATTGGGAAAGTATCTTCAATATTTTCTTCTGCAAGAATTGGCACACCAGCCGCTACGCGCCCTACAATGGGCACATTCACAAGCTCTCGTGTGTTGGCGTAAAAATCTTCTTCTAAAATTTCCGTAGAACGATTTTTCGCAGGGGAACGCCGAATAAAACCTTTGCGCTCCAAAGTTTCTAAATGGGCATGAACTGTGGATGTTGAACTTAATCCAACAGCATCACAAATTTCACGCACGGTAGGTGGGTATCCGTTTTGCCGTATTTCAGCCTTTAAAAAATCAAGAATCAATTGTTGCTTTGCAGTTAAAGCTGCTTTTGCCATGCTAAAAACTCCTCACGTCAAAATCTTAGATTGAATCATAACACAAGATGAAAATATTTGCAAACATATGTGCGTGGTTGTCATGAGATTACATCATGCGATGGTCTATATTTACGAATTTTGTTTGTGACCCAAGGTACATAAGCTCTACTGTGCCTGTTGGGCCATTTCTTTGTTTTGCAATAATGACTTCGGCATGTCCCTTTTTTAAAGTGTCAGGATTATAGTATTCATCACGGTAGAGGAATGCCACCACATCGGCATCCTGCTCTATTGCGCCTGATTCGCGCAGGTCACTAAGCATTGGGCGATGGTCTTTGCGGGCTTCCACGGCGCGGGAAAGCTGTGCTGCAACCAACATAGGAATATTAAGCTCCTTGCCAATGCCTTTAAGCGAGCGGGAAATTTCAGAAATTTCAAGCTGGCGCGATTCGGAACTGCCGCTAGTGGTCATCAGCTGCAAATAATCAATAACAACCAACCCAAGATTTTTTTCGGTTTTAAGCCGACGGCATTTTGCCCGCATTTCTTGTATAGAAAGACCGGGGGTATCGTCAATGTAAATGGGTGCATTAGAAAGCCGTCCCATTGAGCCAGAAATTTGGTCCCAATCTGTATCGGACAAACTGCCTGTGCGTAATTTTTGTGCGTCTACACCAGATTCCATCGCCAGCATACGGTTGCCCAAGAGTTCCTTGGACATCTCTAAACTAAAAATAGCCGTAGGTACCCCTTTTTTAACTGCCGCATGTTGTGCAATGTTTAGCAAAAAAGCGGTTTTTCCCATGGAAGGACGTGCGCCCACTAAAATCAAGTCTGCCGGTTGCAATCCTGCGGTTTTCTTATCAAAGTCAATGAAGCCTGTTTCAACGCCTATGATACTGCCTTGATTTTCGTATAGTTCTTCCAGCTTGTTCATTGCAGAAACAAGGACACTTTCAATATGGGCAAAGTCTCGGGTGCTTCCCCCTTGTGAAATTTCAAAAATACTTTTTTCTGCCCGCTCTAGTATTGCGGCGGCTTCCTCCTTGCCTTCATACCCTGCATTGGTGATATTGGTTGAGGCTTTAATTAGCTTACGCATGAGGGATTTTTCCCATACGATTTTGGCATGGTGGCGGATATTTGCCGATGTGTAATAGGCTGACGCAATGTCTGCCATCCGCTCCCGTCCGCCAATTTGCTCTAAGATACCTTTTTCCAAAAGTTTATCCCCAAGGGTAACAATATCTACAGGCACACTTTTTGAAAAAAGTTCTATCATAGTTTCGTAAATGGCTTGATTGCCAGGGTTGTAAAAATCCTCGCCGATTAAGGTTTCATAGGCAGATGCAATGGCTTCCCTGTCAAAAAGCATTCCAGAAAGCACCGCAAGTTCCGCCTCTTGGTCGTTGGGCGGGATTCGCGGTGCAAATTGTTGATGATTTGGTGGTTCTAACATTTAGTCTGCTACCAATTCAAATTTTAGTGAAACACTTACTTTAGGGTGGAGTTTAAGGGTGGCGGTATGTTCCCCCGTGGTTTTGATGGGTTGTAGGGAGATTTTTTTCTTGTCTATGGCAATACCTGACGCAGACCCTATGGCTTCTGCAACTTCTTTGTTGGAAATTGAACCAAACATTTTACCCCCTGCGCCTACCTTGACTGGGATTTTCACATGGATATCTTTGAGCTTATCAGCAATAGCACGTGCGGCTTCAAGTTCTTCTTTCTGCTGTAACTCAACCTTTTTCTTTTGGGCTTCAAGATGTGCCATATTTTCCTTCGTTGCTTCTGCTGCCAGTTTACGGGGAAACAAAAAATTGCGTGCGTGTCCGTCAGACGCATTAACAACTTGCCCTTTTTTTCCTATGCCTTTTACATCCTCAAGTAAGATTACTTGCATATAATCAACTCCTCATTTGAGATATTTTTTCAAACTTTCTATTAAAGCATCAAGGTCTATTGGTTTGCCTAAGTGTCCGTTCATTCCTACGGCAAGACAGTTTTCAATGTCCTCTTTAAACACATTGGCAGTCATTGCTAAAATGGGTATATCTATAGCACGCACATGGTTGACACCACGTATGGCTTTTGTCGCTTGATACCCGTCCATTTCTGGCATTTGGATATCCATGAGAATCAGGTCGTACTTTGTGATATCGTTTATAAATGCTTCAACGGCGTAAATACCGTTTTGTGCAATGTCTATTTGAACGCCAGTGTTTTCAAGCAATGTGATTACAATTTCCCGATTGATATCTACATCTTCTACTAAAAGAATTTTTTTGCCTGCAAAAACCCCATTGATTCCAGCTTCGTATGAGATATTTTCGTCTGCTGTATCTATATCATCATCTATAGATTCCATCAAAATGGTGAAAGAAAATGTAGTCCCTTTACCAATGGCAGATTTTACTTCTATTGTACCACCCATCAGCTTGATAATTTGCTGTGATATGCTTAATCCAAGCCCTGTGCCGCCAAAGCGGCGGGTGGTACTGGATTCAGCTTGGGCAAAATCATCAAAAATTCTACTTTGCTGTTCAGGTGAAATGCCAATACCTGTATCTTTGACTTGAAAATAAATGGTGTGCTTCCCATCTTTATTCTTGTCAAAATATCCTATGGATAAGCTTACTTTTCCGTTTTCGGGGGTAAATTTTATGGCATTCATCAATAAGTTGGTTAAAACTTGGGTGAGGCGAAGCTCGTCAAACAGTACTTTACTTGGCACTTTAGGGTCAATACTTAACTTAAACTCCTGTTGCTTTTCTTCAGCCCTAAATTTGCATATATTTGCAACCTGATGAATCACTTTTTTAAGATTTGATTCAAAAATAAAGAGTTCTAGTTTATTTGCTTCAATTTTTGAAATGTCAAGAATATCGTTGATTAAGCCTAAAAGATGACGGCTTGCGGTTTCTATCTTGGTCAGACAGTAATTTTTGCGGTCTGTATCTTCCGTGCCTTTTCCTATCATTGTCATGCCGATGATTGCGTTAATGGGTGTACGAATTTCATGGCTCATATTTGCCAAAAACACGGTCTTGTGATGGCTTCTTTTGTCGGCACGGGTTCTTTGTTCATCTATATAAATGAAGCTTACAATCAGTATGAGCCACAATATAGTTGCCAAAGCAATGATGGCGTACATCATGTCGCGTAAAGGCCCAAAATAATCGTCGCTAGGGACAAGTATCCCCCATACCCAGCCATTATAAAGGACGCGTGAAAACAAAAGATATTCTATGCCCTCATAAATCAGCTCATGCCCAAATATCTGTTGCTCACCATGCTCTAAAAGTGCGACTAATCCTTGAAATTCATTCTCATGCTGCCACACTAAAGTGCCTAAAAGTTGGGTATCATGAAAGGCGATGATATACATGTTATTGTCAAGGACAATGCCTATAGAGTTTTCACTGCCCCCAAGACCATCGGTTGCAATGAGTTCAGATAAGCCGCTGGGCTTTATATCCAGTGCAACCGCACCAATCCGTTCACCATTGGGTGCATGAATGTTTCTTATGAGTGATAGCATTGAGTTTTCAGTCACAATGTCGATGTAAGACGGCCCCACCATTACACCAGTGTAATAGGGGTTTTGAAGGGCATGTAAATACCAAGGACGTTCTGATGGCACAAAACACGCTGGAAGGGGAACTTCAACCCCTGTGGTAAAAAAGACAGATTCATCATCAAAATGCAAATAACCAAAAAATCCACTGCCGCTACTTACAAGTGAGTAATTTCTGGGGAATGCATAATAATAAACTTGTCTAATGCCGTGCAAAATCTCATCTTGTGTGTGTCCTGATTCAAACATTAAACTTATGGTATCTGCAAACACTTCCACTGCTTGCCAGGATTCTTCCAGCCCAGCTTCTAACTGTGTTTGACCAAAATCAAGAAGCACACTGGTGGTGCTAGACATGTAATCTTCTACAATATTAAAAACATAGTTGTAGCTGAGTATAACCAAGAGTGAAAAGGCGATGGCTGTAAAAAATATTTGAAACACTAAAGTACGTTTATTATTAACTATCTGTAGTATTTTCCTCATAATTCACCCTCTTTAGACAAACCTGTAGGACACTTTTCCAAGATACTATAAATTACCACACGCCTAAATGCAATGGGAACATTCATTTGTGGAAAATATTTTCGTAAATAATTGCACTTTTGTGCAGAATGTAGTAAGCTTGTGACAGAAGGTGAGGGCATTATCTAATGGATAAAATTATTATAATAGTGAGGACAGGCACTCATGGATAAAATCATTATAAAGGGCGCACGGGGAAACAATTTGAAAAATGTCAATTTAGAAATTCCGCGTAATAAAATGGTTGTTTTCACAGGACTTAGCGGGTCAGGTAAAACTTCGCTTGCTTTTGACACCATATATGCGGAAGGACAACGAAGATATGTAGAATCCCTTTCTGCCTATGCGCGGCAGTTTTTGGGACAGATGGAAAAGCCCGATGTTGACTTTATTGAAGGGTTAAGCCCTGCAATTTCTATTGACCAGAAGACAACAAATCAAAACCCCCGTTCGACAGTGGGTACAGTTACAGAAATTTATGACTATTTACGTCTGCTTTACGCCCGCATAGGCATACCCCATTGCCCAAAATGTGGGAAAGTTGTAGAAAAGCAAACGATTGACCAAATTGTTGACCAAATTTTAATGTTGCCAGAAGGCACACGTTTGCAAGTTTTAGCCCCTGTGGTGCGTGCGCGCAAAGGTGAACACACAAAACTTATTGAAGATGCAAGGCGCAATGGCTATGTACGAGCAAGAATTGACGGTGAAGTCATCGAACTTAGTGAAGAAATTAGCCTTGATAAAAAGAAGAAACACACCATAGAAATTGTAATTGATAGACTCATGGTGCGAGAGGGCATACAAAAACGCTTGTCAGAATCAATAGAAGCTGCCATGACATTAACAGGTGGATTGCTTGTGATGAATACTTCTGGGGCTGGTCGGTCGCCTGACGACGAACTGCGCACCCATACATCAGAAGCGGATGACATCACATTTAGTCAGCACTTTGCTTGCGCAGAATGTGGCATATCCTTGCCAGAAATTGAACCCCGTATGTTTTCCTTCAACAATCCATCAGGGGCTTGCCCAGATTGTGCAGGACTAGGGCGCAAGCTGATTTTTGACCCTGAACTTGTTGTGCCAAATCCCGCCTTATCACTTAATGGCGGTGCAATTGCCGCGCCAGGCTGGAATGCTGTTCGTTCGGAAAGCAGTATGGGACATGCCATATTTGAAGCCTTGTGCGAAAAACATAAGTTTAGTTTGGATACGCCGTATTCCGCGCTACCTGCCAGTATTCATGAGTTGCTCATGAATGGCACTGGAGAAAAGTTGAATATCACTTATATAGGGCAAGACAACCGCAAACGTACGTATCCTTACACATTTGAAGGTATCGTAAACAACTTGTGGCGGCGATATAATGAAACGTCGTCTGTTTCATCAAGGCAAGAGTATGAAAGTTTTATGACAAGTATCACCTGTCCAGCGTGTAAGGGTAAACGATTAAAACCTGAAATCCTAGCGGTTACGGTAGGGGAAAAATCCATTGCGGCTGTTACAGAAATGACCATTGCCCAAGTACAGGTATTTTTTGGTAAATTAGAACTTTCTCCAACACAACTTATCATCGCCAGTGCGATTTTAAAAGAAATTCATGCCCGTACAGGTTTTTTAATTGATGTAGGCTTAAATTATTTAACGTTAGCCCGCAATGCAGGTTCACTTTCTGGCGGAGAAGCCCAAAGAATCCGCCTTGCCACGCAAATTGGCTCTGGGCTTGTGGGTGTTGTTTATATTTTAGACGAGCCAAGCATAGGTCTACACCAGCGTGATAATGACCGCTTGCTAAAAACCTTGCGTCACTTGACGGATATTGGAAATACTTTAATTGTTGTTGAACATGATACTGACACCATGATGGCATCTGACCATATTGTAGACATTGGCCCAAGGGCGGGCATAGGCGGCGGTGAAGTGATTTTTTCAGGGCATGTGGAGGATTTGCTCAATTGCCCAGATAGTATTACAGGACAATATTTAAGCGGAAAGATAAAAATAGAAACCCCAACCACTCGCCGCCCCATTGGTGATAAAATTTTAAAAATCACTGGTGCAACAGAAAATAACTTGAGAGATGTCAGTGTGGAATTTCCGCTAGGTACACTCACATGTGTTACCGGGGTGAGCGGCTCGGGCAAAAGTTCACTGGTGAATCAAATTTTATATAAACGCTTGGCACGTGACCTTAACCGCGCCCGTGTAAAACCAGGGGCACACAAGGATATACAAGGGTTGGAGCATTTGGACAAGATTATAAACATTGACCAAAGCCCAATTGGACGTACGCCCCGTTCAAACCCAGCCACATATACAGGGCTTTTTGACCTAGTGCGTGATGTTTTTTCTCAAACACCAGAGGCAAAAATCCGCGGATACCAAAAGGGGCGGTTTAGTTTTAATGTAAAAGGCGGGCGTTGTGAGGCGTGTTCAGGGGATGGTATTCTTAAAATAGAAATGCACTTTTTACCAGATGTATATGTTCCCTGTGAAGTATGCGGAGGCAAACGCTATAATCGTGAAACACTGGAGGTTAAATATAAAGGCAAGTCTATTTCTGAAGTATTGGATATGACTGTAGAAACTGCCCTTGAATTTTTTGACAACTTACCGCGTTTACGAGATAAACTTCAAACCCTTTATGATGTAGGCTTGACTTATGTAAAACTTGGACAATCATCAACGACTCTTTCAGGTGGTGAAGCCCAACGGGTAAAACTTGCCACAGAACTTTCCCGCCGCTCTACTGGTAAAACAGTGTATGTGCTGGACGAACCCACAACAGGTTTACACGCTGCGGATGTTCACAAGTTGATAGGCATTTTACAACAGTTGACTGATGGTGGAAATACTGTAATTGTTATCGAACACAACCTAGATGTAATAAAAACCGCTGACTACATCATAGACCTAGGCCCAGAAGGCGGAAGCGGTGGCGGTGAAATTGTAGTGTGCGGCACACCAGAAAAAGTTGCAAAACACAAAGGTTCATTTACTGGGTTGTTTTTGAAAGATGTGCTTTAGGGTATATATCCTAGTACTTTCGCTTATTGACCTTAAACTATAAAATAACCACCTACGTTTTGTGAAAGTTTGAATCTCACAAAGTATAGGTGGTTATTTCTATTTTTTACGTAAATCAGGATAACGGTTGTTAAGGTACATATTTGCAAAATCTAGTATCATTTTTTTATCTTCTTCTGAAGAAGTCGCCATCAGTGCTTTCATTTGAAGTATATAAGGGTCTTGTTTTTCTGGCATTTCTGTGATTTCGCCATATAAATATCCAAGTGTAACACCAAGGATTCGAGCAATTTTAAAAGTATCTTTCAGTACCTCAACTGGCACATCAGAATCAATGAATTTAGCGCGAAGGATTCTCATAATGAGATTATTGTGCATGGTCGCACGTATTATTTGTGCGTCAGGATAGTTTGGGCTATCTTCATCATCCAACGTATCTAAAGCTTTGTCGAACAGTACTAATGTTTTACTAAAGCTATGGTGATATCCAATTGCCATTATAAATATTTGTGTAGTAACTCATGTCTAATTCATGAAGCGGGAAGTCAAAATAAAGATGTAGAAAGTTCAAGAAATTTCTAAGATTTATTTCATGGTTTACAGTAATATGATATCCTAAGACAATATGTTGGAAGAGGAGCGGTTTTATGCTTTTATATGAAACCCATATGCATACATCTACAGTCAGTGCATGTGCAATCAGTACGCCAGAAGTACAAGTACGTGCTTATAAAAAAAAGGGCTATACGGGTATCATCATCACCGACCACTTTGTCAATGGATACACACACACCATTACACATTTGCCATGGATAGAAAAAATGCAATTCTTTGTATCGGGATATGAAAAAGCCGCACTAGAAGGGAAAAAGTGCGGCTTAGACGTATTTTTTGGTATAGAGTATTCGATTAACGGGCTGGATTTTCTCATATATGGGTTAACATTAGAGTTTTTAATAGCCCATTCTAACATTGCAGGGCTAACCATAGAAAACATCAGTGCGCTGGTGCGGGATAACAATGGATATATTGCCCAAGCACATCCATATAGAGCAGGGTATTGGATAGATAATCCGCGCCCTGTCAATGCAAAACTCCTTGATGGCATAGAAGTCTACAATGTGACCGACCCAGACCACAACAATCAAAAAGCGTTTCAATTTGCACAGCAACATAACCTATCTATGCAAGCTGGCAGTGACTGCCATGACGCAAAACAGAAAAGACTAAGTGGAATAGAACTAACCAAAAAAGCTGAAAACATCCACGATATTATCCATGCACTAAAATCAAAAGAAGCAAAAATACTCGTCCCAGGGGGGCTTTTTGATAATGATATTAGTTAAGGGTGGTTTCCATTTCATCCTTTAATTTTTGTACAAAGCTTACGACTTGGCTAATTTCAATCTTTTCACTGACAACTTTATCACGGGTAACAACCTCACAGCAATTTTCTTTTAAATTTCTTGGGCTTACAATGACGCGAATAGGAACGCCCAAAAGGTCAGCGTCGGAAAACATTACGCCTGCGCTTACAGAACGGTCGTCGTATATGACTTCTTTACCACTGGCTTGAAGCTGGGCATATAACTTATCTGCAAGTGCTTTTGTCTCTGGGTCAGCGGCGCGAACACAGCAAAGATGGACATGCCAAGGTGCAACAGAAATTGGCCATATTGGCCCATATTCATCATGGCTTTCCTCCACAATAGATGCGGCTAGACGACCAATACCAATACCATAGCAACCCATGATAGGATGGTGTTGGACACCGCTTTCATCGGTATACTTCATGTCCATGGATTTTGTATACTTATCACCCAATTGGAAGATGTTTCCCACTTCTATTCCTCTGGACAAGGTTAATGTGGGCTTATGGCAAGTGGGGCAAATACCGCCCTCTACTGCTTTTGCAAAATCGTGATATTCTGCATTTTCAACATCCCGTGCAATATTAAAACCTGTGTAATGATGGTCAGCTTCATTTGCACCACAACATAAATTGCCAGTGTCTTTCAGTGAATTGTCAAAATAGATAGTCGCATTTTTAAGTCCAACAGGCCCAAGATATCCTGCGACTAAACCACTTTCTTCAGTAACGACCGCAGGAATTAACTCATCTTGTATGAGACGGGTGAGTTTGGCTTCATTAACTTCCAAATCTCCGCGTATGAAAATGATTACATATTCACCTGTTTTGGCTTTTTGATAAATGACTGCTTTGCAGGACTGGGCTAAAGGAAGGTTAAGAAATGTACACACATCTTCAATAGATTTTGTATTGGGTGTGTGTACTTTCGTTAATACATCAGCAGAAGAAACTGCCTCATTTTTTACTACACTTTCTGCATTTTCCATATTGGCGCGGAAATCGCAGTGACTGCATATGACGAGGGAATCTTCACCAATGGGGGTAAGCAACATAAATTCATGAGAGACACTTCCACCCATCATACCTGAATCTGACGCAACAGAAATGACATCTTTAAGTCCTGCACGGGTAAAAATACGCTCATAGGCTTTGTGTCCCTTTGCATAATAGGCTTCAAGGTCTTCTTGTGAAGTATGATAAGAATATGCATCTTTCATCGTAAATTCACGGGTGCGGATTAAACCACCCCGTGGACGGGCTTCATCCCGAAACTTGGTTTGAATTTGGTAAATCATAAATGGATATTTTGCATAGGTTTGCCCATATTCCCGTACGAGATGGACTGCTGCTTCCTCATGGGTCATGCCAAGTAACATTTGTGTATCATTTCTGTCTGTAAGGCGTAGAAGTTCTTTGCCAACGCTTTCAAAACGCCCAGATTCTTCCCACAAGCTGGCAGGCATAACCACAGGAAAAAGCACTTCTTGACCATCAATCCCGTCCATTTCTTGGCGGATTATTTCTTCAATTTTGCGTGTCACACGCCGCAACACGCCATAGGACGAAAAAATGCCATTGCCTACATGTTTAATATATCCGCCGCGCATCATCAGTGCGTGGCTGTCAATGACACAATCCGCAGGACGTTCTTTAAACCTATCACCTACAAGTTTGTCTAATTTCATCTGTTATTCCTCCAACATAGCTTTTAATGTATTCATACTTGTTAACGCCGCTTTAAAATTAAAATTTTCTAACTGCTTTACCAAAATGCCTGCCTCAGGAATTGTACGGAAGGCTTCCAGCAAATTTAATGACTCTGCCTTGCGGGATTCAAGTAAGGGACGCAGTTCATCTAAAAGGGCGATGGCTTTAAACTTATCAAACTCCATATATTTTCCTTTTGAGTCCACACGCCCAATACTTTCAATAACACGGTTTAGTTCATTTTCAATGGGAGATAATTTGTCTTCAATCGGTAAATTTTCTGACAGTAAATTTTCAATATCTTCTGCAAGCTTTGATAATACAGGTTCGTGAATTAACGCTGCCAAGCCCTTTAATGTATGTGCGTTAATATGAGCCGTTTCTATATCCCCTGTATCTAAAGCAGTCATAAGGTCACGCATAAAGTATTGGTGATTTTTTACGAAGTCAGACCGAAGCTTGCCAAGTACATACGCGCTATCGCGATAATCTTCGATATATTCAATTTCTACTGCGTTTTTTGCAGCTTCAATTGTTTCCGGCGTTTGTTTGTCTTTAATATGCTTCATCAGCAAGAAATTTAACTTATCTGTCATGATTGGCTTTGATAAAAAGCCGTCAAAACCACGTTTAATATACATATTCTCTTGTCCTGCAAGGGCATTTGCCGTAAGAATGATGATGGGTGCAGAATAACCCATTCTGCGTAACTGCTTCATGGTTTCAATGCCGTCTATGCCTGGCATCATATGGTCCATAAATACAATATCATAGCTATTGCCGTGTTGGATTTTGTCAATGGCTTCATAGCCACTCTTACATGTTTCCACATGGATACTGTAAACTGCCAGTAGACCCTTGGCAACATATAGGTTTGTTTCAATGTCATCAACAACAAGTACCTTACCATATGGCATAGGTTCAAAGGTACGTCGTTTTATGATTTTGTCTGTTGGCACTTCAAATGATTGAAGTTTTTTAACTATTTCTGCGCCCAAAACTTTAGAAGAACCTATTTTTTGTGGAATGCTGATGGTGACAGTTGTTCCCACACCAACTTTGCTTTGTATATCAATAGTGGCATTCATGATTTCTAAAAGATTTGCCACAATGGGCATACCAAGTCCTGTGCCGCTGATAGTGCTTTTTTCTTGCTCATGGAACCGTGTATAATCATTAAATATGACGGCAATTTGTTCCTTTGTCATGCCAAGCCCTGTGTCCTCAATTATAATCACAAGCATGATTTCATCAGCATTTATAGGTTTTGAACACAATGTTAAGCCAACCGACCCTTCATTGGTGTATTTAAAAGCGTTTGATAAAATATTGATGATAATTTGCTCGATACGAAGGGCATCACCAATGAGTGCTGTAGGTAAATTTTCATCTATATTCATATTAAATTTGATATTGCTTCCGCTGGAAAATTGCAAGTTTACAGCATTGCTGATGAGACTTGGTGTATTGTATTTATCCTCAGCAACAGTCATCTTGCCCCCTTCAAGTTTAGAAAAGTCTAAAATATCATTGACAAGTCCCAAAAGCAATTTACCTGAGCTGTAAATTTTAGAGAAAGATTCTTCAGCATTTTTGGTAATACCAGGCGTTTGCAATCCAATTTCTGAAATACCCAAAACTGCTGAAATAGGTGTGCGGATTTCATGGCTTATGCGTGCCAAAAATTCATTTTTTGCTTTGGCTTTTTCTTCTGCAATGTGCAAATCTTTTAATTCTTCCTGTGCTTGGTGAATCGTCCGTGCAAGGTCACCAATTTCATCTTGTCTATCCATTCCAAAAAGATTTAATTCCCCTGTGTTGCCTATGGTTGCTGCACTTTGGGTTAACCGAAGCAGTGGCTGAATGACGATTTGCTGAATCATAATGCTTCCTGCTATTATTGACAAAATCAGCACCGCGATGATACCCCACACCAATGAAAGATAATCGAAATTAAAAATATCTTGCTGATAGGACAGCACGATAATAGACCAATCTGTGCCTGTAATTGGTGCGATACTTGCAAAGCTATACGCGCCCTGTGAAAGGGGGACAGCCTCAAAAGTATATGCACTTAATTGGTAGATTCCGTCAATACGCTGAAGCAAATGCATTTCAACATGGGTTGCTAAGTTGGGGTTATTCAATGCTTCCGGAATATCTGGGAAAGTTGGCAGTCCATCCGCAAAGGTATCTAAAAGTTCTGCACTGTCTACCCGAACACCACCATATTGGTCAATAATATAGCCGCGCATTTCACCAATGTCAAAAGAACCAAAAGTAGGCTCAAAAATATATGAAAAGGGAAAACCGATGGCAATAACACCTACAAATCGCCCTTGATAATAAACCCGTTGATTGGCCCACATTTGTAAAGTGCCTGGGTCTAAATCTTGTACAGCCATTTCTCTTTGTATGTTCAAGTTAAAAACCAAGTCTCCATCTCGGGTATCAAAAAACCACTGGGCCTCTTCACCCCCTGGAATTTGCCCTAATGATACAAAGGAATCAACAGTAAGCCACTCTGCTGAACCGGGAAGAAAGTCATAAATCTGTAAAGTATCATAAGCCGCAAGTATAAAGCGAGATGTTGGCACTTGTGATGCAAACCCAATCACTTCTTCAAAAGCAAGCTGACGCAACACTTCATTATTATCATCTGCCATCCAGCGGGCAATGGTTGTAGAGTGGGCAAGCTGTGTCATAAGCGTCAAATGGGGATTTATATGGGCTTGAAAATTTCCGGCGGCTTCAATAGAATACTGCCGTGCTATTCTGCGCGATGCATCATTGGCTATTCCGTCCGCTATAAATCCAACAATGATAAGGAGAATGGTGACTGTACATATAGAAATACCCATATACATCCAGCGTGTACGGGTTGCTAATCGTGAGTTGCTTTGCTTGTGTTTTTTCATATATTATCATCCCTGTTGTCTGACGCTTAGAATGTGTCATTTAATTATAACACAAAACCCGCCTTAAATGTTCAAAGACGGGTTTTTAATAAATCTTTTATAGGAAAAATTAACGGTTTATAAATAGTCCAAAAGGTATTGCAACTTCATTGCCGTCAACCATGATGGTCAGCACTAAGTCATAAATGCCATCAAGTACATGGATACGTCTGTAAGCTGCTTCATGGTTTTCGTTGGGACTGGCATCAACGAAGATGGGTGTTGTGTTATTGTCAACAATAATTTCAATCGTTCCTACCCCATTTGCAATGGTGATTGTACCTGTACCGCCATTGCCAGTGGTTGGGCTTTCTGCTCCCCAGTTATCGAAGTTGCCGTTATTATTTCTTGTGCCTGCGCCAAATGGGATACTATCCCCATCTACACCATTTAACCTTATTGCCCGGGTCATATTGTCTGGCGTTGGCCAAGGCATAGTGTCACGAGCTAGGCTACGTGGGACGCTTAGTGAAATTTCATATTCGCCGTCAAAAATATTCAATGTGCGCACTTCAAATCTTACGACTTCTTGGGCGTATTCTGCTACAGAGCCAATGGTATTGACTTGAGAAATGCTTTCAATGCCTTGTAAACGCGATGGCACGGTTTCAGAGGCGATAGCCCAATTGCTTGTGCCTGCGCTATTGATTGCTCTTACACCGAAGTAGTAAGTTTCCCCAAGTTCACCAACAACCCATGCAGAAGTACGTGCTAAGTCTGTATAAGCAGGGACAGTTTCTGTTGTATAGCCATATGCGCCAGCTCTTGGGAATAGCACACTGCGTCCTTCTGCACCAATGTGAACCAGTGCGCGGTCAAATTGCTCACCGTCGTAAGCATATACTAAGTTTCCAAGGTCTGTGATATCTTGGGTAATGAAGATGTTTGGTCTTGCGTCTGCAAGCACAATGCCCAAGGTTCTTACATATTCGCCATTTTCAAATAATGCAACCTCATATGCCTCTGTGGAAATGTCAGATATATCACTCCAGTTGATTGTAAAAGTGTTTGCGTAAGTGATATGACGCAATGAGGGCATGGGGGAATGTTGACGATGCATAAAGTATTCAAAACGGTTGAGACTTACCTCAACACCTATTGGCATAGCTGGTGCATTTGTTGGTACTGGGGGAGGCATAGTGCCCGCATTTGCTATGATATAACTTCTTAGGTCATTTGCTTGTGCTGGTGTACTTGTTCCCCATACACCATTGCCTAGCCCTGCTGAAGGTCTAAATTCACCGTCAAAACCTACATTTTCATTGGTTGGCCCCCATGCGGCATTGGGTGATGGGAAACCAGCATTTGCACCGTATAGTTCGTCACCATAAGGTGCTTCAACGAGGGTTGCGTCTAAGTCTATTGTAATACCCAAATCATATGCGGGATTGAACATGGTTTGTGTAGTAGTATCCAATACGTTTGGCTGTAAAGCGTTAATATCTGCAAGTAATGCATCTAAGTCTGCTTGGGTTACAATACCTTGCACGAAGTTACGCCCTTCGCTTATTTCTGTTAGTGAAGGTACGGGCATTGTGCCGATACTGTCTCCTGTTTCCAAGCTGATATTATCGCCTGTGACCATGAAACCAGCAGCATCACCGAATAGATGATTATGTCCTTGATGGGGTGCATAACCTCTCGCATGTCCGTGACGGCTTCTTACAAATGGGAAGTTTACATTTTCAAAAATATTGCCTTCTGCCCAAATGGTTGCATTGTGTCCTGCAGCAATCGCATAACCTGTATGTCTGTCCATGAGACGATAGTGGAATTGATGTCCTTCAATGTCTTGGTACAGGTTATTAAACACATGGATGTTATGATTCCGCACACGTGGATTTCTTTCTCTGACACCTTGATACCAGTTGTGGTGAAAAGTTCCGTAGTGTCTGTGTACGTTATTTTCCAACGGATGGTTTTGTACACCGCCTACAATAAGATTTGTTTTATCTACTTCAAAGAAGTGATTATATGCAACTGTATATCCTGTGACATTTGGCTCAACGTCAACAACACCTCGTGCCATGCTTCTATCCGTTTCATCATCTGCATGTAAGAATAGATTTTGTCCTGCACGAAGGAAATTGTGATGAACCCATGCATGGCTGACGGTTGGGCCATTGACATTGTTATTGCCTTGCCCGCCAATACGAATACCAAATGCTTGATATTGGTCAACGGTTAAGTTTCGGAACACTAAATTACTGGAACGGATGGTTCTAATGCCCCAGCCATAAATAACCGCATCTGGCCCAATCCCTTCAAATGTAATGTCATGACTAAATTCTTCAACAACCAACATACGGCTATTGTCGCCGCCTGTGGCTTGTTCTCTTACACCTGGAGGCATTTCCACAATAGCTTCTTCGTCAATGAAAGATATATTTTCAAAGCTGCCAACTGTACCTAAAAAGCGAATGATTAACGGATTTCCATTTCTAAATTCGCTGTCAAGGACTAAGTTTTCAGTGGTTAAGTCATCCCAGTTTCCATGGGATACATACATAATGATTGCACTGGGATTAACACGTCCGTCTGGCAAATATCCGCCCATTGTGCCATGGACAAGCATTTCTGGATGATTGTGTGCCCAATAGTCATAACTGCGCAAAAGGTCTTCTGGTGAAGTAAACGCTGCACCATAACGTGGGAATGATTGTGTTTGAAGATTTCCAACTTCAAACAACACATCGCCATCTGTATCAGTGACACGAATGGCATAAGTACCCATTGGCAAACCAGGAATATCGACACGCCAAGTATTGGTATCAATCAAGCGTACAAGAGGCGCATTGTCTTGGTCATTTACCAATGTCCAGTTTCTTAACCAAGTGTTGTCGTTTATTGCGTTGCCTGTACGCCAGTCAATTGCATTTCCACCTGTATTTTCTACATACACGCGAAAAGCATCATTTGCACTACCTGTCCAAGTAGCCCACGCTGCTTCATACCATGTGCCATAAGCCAAAGGTGCATTTTGTCCTGTTTCTGCATGTACATGCATTGGCGCAATTGCAAAAGATGCAACTGCCATAACCATGGCAACTACAAAAGCGATAGTTCTTGTGAAAATTTTGTTCATGTGTGTATTGCTCCTCTCATTATTGTGAGAAAATTTTACCATATATGTGGCACAAATGCAATAAAGTTAGTGCATTATTCATTTTTTGCCTTATCCTTTGTTTTTTGGTCAAGGTCATTTTGGATATTTGCCAAGCGTTCTTGCTTGTAGGTTTCCAAGTAAAGTTCGATTTCGGAAAGTTTTGCAAGCTTTAATTTTGACAATTCGTCAAGTGCCTTGATTGTGTCTTCTTGAGTCTTAGCCAACTGTTCATCTTTTTGCCGCCCTAGGTCAGACTCTAATGTGGAAATTTGGCGGCGCACTTCAGATAGATACTTTTCGGCTTCGGATTTTTCTTTGGCAATACGTACTTCAGTTTCATTGGCTTCATTATTCATGCGCTTCATTAACGTTTCGGCATGTTGAAGTCGGCTGGCACAAATTTGCTCAACTTCGGCAAGTTTATCATTTGTGAGTTTTTCCAGCTTAATCTGGCGTTCTAATAGCAAATCTTTTTCTAATGCTTTATTTTCTTCCCGTAATTTATTGCCCTCTGTGCGAAGGATTGATATTTCTTGCTCCATGGAGAATCGTTGCTGTTTTACATCATCAAGGACTTTTTCTGCCTCGATGATTGCTTGACGGCAGGCTTCTAGCTTTTCAGCCCGTATCGTTTCTAAGGCAGAAGATTTTTCTAAAAAGTTTTGCTCTAAAGCAGCAATTCTTTCTTGGCGGATATCTTCTACTTCTGTCAACTTTGCAAGCCGTTGTGTATCAATTTCTTTTAATTTTTCACTGCGAAACGTCTCTAGTTCCACTTCATTTTTTGCACGTACTTGTTCAAATGTAACGGATAGTTGGTCTATATCTCTAAGCAGTGCGGCTTTTTTACTTTCCTGTGCGGATAGCTCTTTTTCTATGATACTCATTTCTTCCCGATGTCTGTTGCGGAGTTCAGCCGTTTGTTTTCTCCAATCGGTTGCCAATGCAGATTGCTCATCTTCTATCTTGGCAAGGGCTTCTGCCCGTTCAACTTCCAATGTTTTATGGTCATCAATGCGGGCTTTTTCAATTTTGACGATATTTTCAGACCTTGCTCTTTCATATTCATACTCTAGTAGTTTTATTTCGTCTTGTATATTTTGCTTCTGTGTGTGGAGCTTTAGCATTTCTTGGTCAAATTCACGTTTTTGACGTGAAATTTCGCCTAATTGGCGACGCTCCTCTGTTCTTAAAGCACCTAATACAGAAGATTTTTCCTTCTCTGCTTCTGCTAAAAATTGTTCACGCTGAGCATCCAATTCTGCAAGTTGGGCAGTTTTGTAACGAGATATTTCTGCTTGAATTTTATTCCACTCAATGGTTTTTGTTTGTTCCATGGCATCAATTTCATCTTGGATGGCTTTTTTCTCCTTATCCAAATCTGCCATGGCAACAGAATGCTGTAAATTTATTTCCTTTAGACTGGCTTCACGTTCGGCACGCGTCCGTGCAAGAAATACATCCTTTTCTTCTATAATGCGATGTTGGTCACGGCTAAGTTTTTCCTCTAGTTCAACCTTTTCTTGGCCCATGAGGGTTAATGCTTCTTCCATCTCAACTTTGCCTTTCATGAGAAAGGCGATTTCATTTTGTAACTGCCGCGTCTGTGCGTGACTGTCTGCCGTTTTTTCTGCGTGCAGTTCGTCCATTGCTTCACCAAAATTTTCGATGGAAGCATACTTTTCTGTTCTTAGGCGTTCTAATTCTGCTTCTGCCGCTTCAATCTCTTGTAGAAGGATGGCTTTTCGGTCTGTAAGTGGCTCTAAGTCGTTTTGATGTTCTTGGGCTTTTGAAAACAACTCGGCTTCTTTTCTTTCCAAAGAAGCGCGTAGCTCATCAAGCTCCGCGCGTTCTTTTCGTATTTGTTCTATTCGGCTGTCTACCAACTGCGATATGCCTGACATAAACTTTTTACCCCTTATCTTGTGAACATACCTGTGCCCTTGCTCTTATTTTGACTTGCTGCCTTCATGCCATTGACTTGAAGATTGGTTTCTACAATGCAAGACTCACACATACGTCCGATGAAAATAGGCTTACCGCATTTACTGCATACGATTTCACCATTCATACCTTGACCAGCTTCAAGCCGTCCATCACGAATATACTGTAAAATACGCTTTGGTTGAACATTACATGCCTCTGATACTTCTTTAATTGTTTTGTTTTGATTCTCCCTTACATATGCCCGTACATTTTCAAAAATTTTCTCTTCCTCTTTTACGCAAGGGTCACAAATAGGTTCCCGAATTTTTACAAATACTTTACCGCAACGGGGGCAGTTTTTAGTTTCCATAGTATTCCTCCTCTAATTTGGTGACTAGATATTTAAGTTTGTCCCGGGTTAACTGAATGGCTTTACTGGGGCTTGTGTGTTTTGTTTTTCCATTGTTCGCCAAAGATGACTTGTATATAGCGATATACTCTGTGGCTTTTCCATCTGCAAAGCAAAGTGAAACAGTTGAAAAATCAGCAGAAGTCGCAAAGGGCTTATTTAGAATGACGTGGATGTCACCATTGGCAATACGTGCCCTTTCTTCGCTAGTAAACCGTGAAAATGAATAGGGAAGATGGCGGGGAACAGCCCATTGGTTATAACCATATAGGTATACACCATCAAACATAAATGCGGTAATGAGGGGTGCAGTGAAGATGACCAGCATCTCCAAAAACCAAAATATACTTATCAATACGCTTTCATAAATATCTTCTCCAATTATTCCAGAATCAATAATCGCCGCAAAAGATTCTTCTGCACTAAAGCTAGGAACGCCAATGAGGCGATGCCATGTGAGGTAATAAATGATAATAAGAGAGACAAGCGTTATTGCAAAGACAATGGGATTGCTTGCAATCCTTGCAAATTTGCGCAAAAAATGCAGTCCAACAGCCCATGTCACTGCGAAAATCAATGCACTTACAAGATGCACAACAACATTGTCAATAGGCCGAACCAGCACGATGTATAGCAGGGATAATAAAATCCCTCCAATTGTAAAGGATGCAAATACAATGGCTATGCCTATGGTGTTCGTTTTCAGCTCTATGGGATTCAATGACAGCACCCCCTGTAGTTTCTATTGAAATCCTACTGCGTTTTTGACTATAGCTAGGGTGGTAGCGGCTAGTTCCCGGGCTTTGGCTGCGCCCTCTTCGGCCACCTTAGTTAAGTATGATGTGTCGGCAATGATTCGCGCTTGTTCTTTTTGATAGGGCAGAAGTAAATCTGCTACAGCTTCGCCTACTGTTGTTTTAAAATGACCATACCCTTGACCTTCAAATTCTTTTTCGCAATCGGCTAATGTTGTGCCTGTAATGACAGAGTAAATTGAAAGTAAGTTGCTTACGCCTGGTTTTTCTGGCAAGACACAAATTTGATTATCTGAATCTGTTACCGCTTTTTTAAACTTCTTAATAATAACATTTGGCGGGTCAGAAAGAAAGATAGTATCGTTGATATTCTCTTCAGATTTTGACATTTTACTTGTAGGATTTTGCAAGCCCATAATGCGCGCGCCCACTGTGGCTATATAGGGTTCTGGAATTTTAAAAATGTCACCATAGACTTTATTGAAACGTCCAGCAACATCTCGGCTGAGTTCAAGATGTTGCTTTTGGTCATCACCAACAGGGACTAGATTTGTTTGGTACAGTAAGATATCTGCTGCCATAAGCACAGGATATGTGAAGAGTCCTGCATTTGTGTTTTCAGCCTTTTTTATAGATTTTTCCTTAAATTGAGTCATGCGGGAAAGTTCACCCATGTACGTGAAGCAATTAAGAATCCATGATAATTCTGCATGGGCAGGAACTTGTGACTGTATATATAAAATATTTTGTGATGGGTCTATGTCAAGGGCAATAAGCCATGCCAGCATTTGGCGCGTATTTGCACGGAGTTCTTCTGGGTTTTGACGCACGGTGATTGAATGCATATCTACTACGCAATACAAGCATGTGTACTCTGTAGAAAGACGTTCCCAATGCTTGATTGCGCCAAGGAGACTGCCAAGGGTTGGAATGCCTGTAGGTTGAATACCGCTGAAAATTGTTTGTTTACTCATAAAAAAACCTCCGTAGTTTCGTTTTCACGACGCTACGGAGTATTATGCCATATTTTTAGGAATTTGTCATCAAGCCATAAACCCGCGGCTTGCATTGTCGTCAACATGTTCATTGGCCTGCCCATCGCGTCCATAGGTTAAACCAGTGTATACCTTGGGTACTTCACCTGCCCATGGAGCTTCATCGGAGTGCTTAGAGGCGGTTTCGCGCCAGCCTTTGAGCAAAGCCTCCATGATTTCTAATATTTCTGTAGTGCAGGATATGGCTTTTTCAGCATCCAATGTGTAATGGATATCACTTAGCCGTTTGAATGCATAGTCGTATATGCCATAAAAATCATTAGCCAGCGGCGTTGAAAGGTCAAGTGCTTCAATAAGCTGGTCTATTCCATTTTTAGCTTTTTGAATAGCGGTTCTAAACTCATCCATGTCTTCTGACGTTTTTGCATTTGAAGCAAGGTCTTTTGCCACGGTAAGAAATTCTACAATAAGTTCAAAATTTATTACTACAAGCTGAATTGGACCCGCTTGTGAAATGCGTAACATGTATGCAGACTTATCTATCATAATATCACCTAGTTAAGCAATGATACCAACTGTTGGGGACGTTGGTTTGCTTGCGTTAGGATTGCCATGGCGGCTTGGAACATGACATTGTACTGTGCCAAACGGGTAGACTCTCGGGCTATATCTGCATCTTGAATACGGCTGCGTGATGTTTCTGTGTTTTCAGCTGCCACATCAAGACTTTGCACAGTGGATTCTAAGCGGTTTTGGTATGCACCTAAACGTGCGCGTGAGGAGGATACCGTATTGACTGCCATGTCAACAATGCTGAGTGCGCGGCTTGCACCCTGTTGATTCATGTAATTTAACTTATTGCGTTGAATGCCGCCGACAAACTCAACAAGTCCTAAAGTTTCGGAGTTTAATCTTGGAATTTGCACAGGCATTGCATTGCTATGACTTGGGCCGATTTGCAACATGATAGGGCCGAAGTTGCGGATTTGAAGATTCATTGGAAATGGCGTTCCTGGTATTGGCGGCATACCTGATGGAAAACCACCGACGATTGTACCCGGTACGCCAGGTGAGCCAGTGTACCAAGGTGCTTGCGTACCTGGGGCTGGTGACCCATTGGGGTTACCGTTTCCAAAATCAAAGCGAATACCTGTCCCAAAAGTAACAGGACTTACTTGAATGTTAAGTCTGATATCTTCACCCTGTGCGCCGCGAACAAAGATTTTATTACCTTGTGCAACAAATGATAGCGCATCAGAACCTGGAACAACAGCACCATTGACATCTAGTAGGCTCATGTTGCCTATTACTGCATTTGTGCCTACAGCTTCAATACTGGTTTCAGTTACAGGAAGCATACCTACTGCAGAACCGCCTCCTGGACCAACACCAGTGCCGAATATCATATTTAACAATGGAATGTCTGAAGCTGTATCAACATCAAGTCTAATGCCTTGGTCGCTTCCAGCAAGATTAGAAACGATATATCTGCTTGGTGGGGCAGGACCTAATGACGCGTTGTTCGGAATATGCATACCTTCTTGAGACATTGCTGTATTTAGACGGGCATTAAAACCAGCCCAGTCTGTTTCACCTTCTTCACGCACTACTACTCTTGTGCCATTGATGAGTATGGATGACCCTACCTCAATATAAGTTTGAACAACCGGCGGCGGCCCTGGAGAAACAATAGATTCCATTGGTGGGGCATTGGTCATGTCATTGTTTAGTATATGATGATTTATTTGCATGTGCGCATGGCGACCTACGGAAATAATATCGTATTCAAAACTTCCTGGTTGAACTGCCGGAGATATAAATAGTGTTGTGACATGTGAACGGGTGATGTTACCTGTATTTCTTAATGCAGTTTCAGTTATTCTATCGGCTTCGCCATTTAAAATTCTCATACGATTGTATTCTGTGCGGCTGGAGATTAGCTGAATTTCAGATGTTAGCTGGTCTATTTCAATTTGGATAAGTTCGCGGTTTGCGTTTGTTAAAGTGTCTGTGGCAGCATAAACAGCAAGTTCACGCATACGTTGCAGCATGTTGTGGACTTCATTGAGCGCACCTTCGGCTGTTTGAATTAAAGCCACACCATGAGATGCATTTTCGCTGGCACGGTTTAGCCCGCCAACTTGGTAATTTAGCTTGTTGGCAATGGCAAGCCCTGCGGCATCTTCCCGTGCGGAGTTGATGCGCAAGCCTGTTGAAAGGCGTTGCATGGCATTGCCAAGACTGCGGTCTGCACGACGCATACTTAAATGGGTAAATAATGCGGGGATATTGTGGTTAATGACCATGTTTTTTGTCTCCCTTTCCGATAGCCCCATTTTTGGGGGTTGATTTTTCTGTGTGTTCTATAAATTTTGCAATGGCGGATACTACTGCATAGAAATCAGGTTTTTTTTCATTTTTCATTTTGCACCTACACCCTATAATCGTGGTCTGTTTCTGGTTGGGGTTTGTAGTCTGGAATAGCGGCGGCACTGTTTGGTGCAGGTTCTTTGGCGATTTTAAATGTGAGTTCACCAATGCTTGCGCCTGCTTCTGTCATAAATGTTTCCAAATATGCTTGTTGTAATGCCAGTGTATCTGCGGCTTCACGGGTTTCTGCCGAAATGGTTACGTCAACAGAATGTCCGTTTATCGTAAAGTATGTGTTGACTACACCAAGGCTTTCTGTATCCAGTGACATGAGTACTTTTGCGCCATTGCTTGCAAGCGCGCCTTCATTGAGTACATATAACGAAAGATTAGCGACTTTGTCCCCAAGTTTTATTGGAATTTGGAAACCGTTTTCACCATTGCTATTAAGCCCATGTGTGACGGCTAACATGCTGGAAATACCTGACCTGTGTGTGTCGCCAAGTGCGAATAAGATTTTTGAAATAATTTGCTCTGGGCTTTTTCCTTCACGAAGTTCCGCTAAGGATGAATCGGGAAGGGCATGGGTTACATCTTCTGATGAATCCCTTGTGGATATATCCTCTAGCTCGTCAGCCAATGCACGGCGGGAAGTTGACAGCTTTTCAAATGCTCGGATATTTCCTGGGGTGGCAATGATGTTGTGTTTTTGCAGTTGATTTATAATTTCTGGATTTGCAGAAACAAAGGTTTGAATCTGTGCTTGTGCCGTTGCTGACTGGGGTGTTTTTTCAGGCACTTCATAGACACTCATGGCTAGGTCTTCTATGGCTTCCCCTAGAGAAGATGTAAGCATATTTTCTAGGTTTGATGGTGTAGCGGCTTCAATGAAGTTTTCTGTTATGATTTCGCCATAAGTTGGTGGTACGGTGTTTGACAGTACAGCGCGAATGCTGTCTTTTGGACGGGTTAAGTTTTCTAAGTGTCCATAATCATCTGTCATGTTGACATTTGTTTTAGGCTTTTGTGCCAGATTAAGCAAATCGCCTAAAGTCATTGGAGAAGATTTTAAATCCTCCATTTGCATGGCTAGTCCAAGCGCAGCTGCGCCATCTCGTCTTATCACATTGAGCATACGATAAATGGCAATCATAGACTTGCGCACTTCTGGGTCTAGTATGCCCTCATTATCCATATCCATAATGTGACGAGAAATTTTGTCTTCTCCGCTTTCGCCTATGTCGATATTAAACTGTTTGATATACGCCAGCACTTGGTCAGCGTGCATATCTAGGGGACTTAGCCCATCCTTTATCATGTGGGCGGCAATCATAGGGTGAAGCTTATTGGCAATTTCAGAAATTTTTGCATCAATTGCCTTGACTTGCGCTAGATTTTCTGGTGTAACGTCAATATTGTTTTTGCTTAGGATAAATGCCGCCTTTGTGTTTTCAGACGTTGCGGTGATACCCATGTTCTCCAAAAGCGGTGCGAACTGTCCTTTGATGGTGTTTAAACTATCGCCGTAACGTGCCATGGGTACGGTTGCGTTTTGCTCGTATCCAGACATTGCTTTGGCATATTGCACTGCTTCGCCAACGGCTTTTACAGTAAAGTCAATATCACCGTGCATAATTCCTGCATGGGCATTGACTGTTGGTGGTTTAAGTGCGGCGATTAAATCGAAAAGTGTTGTCATTTGCGCCGCTGTTTCCGGTTCAGCTTTTGCGCCAGCCATTTTTAAGAAGCGCAAGGCTTCTTCTTCGTTTATTTGCAGTTCACGCACATGTTCACGCATTGCATTAACGTCTATATTTAAACCTTGGTGAAGATTGGCGGCCTTCAATGCGGCTTTTAACTGGGTTTCTGCAAACCTTGTCACTTCCATGAGGCGAATTGTGCCTATGGGGGTATCTGCCCCAAGGTGTTCCGCTGCTTGGTCAAAAAATAACCCACTTGCAATGGCATGTGCTTCTGCTACAGGGTGGCGTGTCAGTCCTTGTAAGAATTGTACTTTTTCAATGTTTTCCCGATTTAAGGGAATGTCTCGGTCTATTAAAAATTGCGCCGTTTGCAGATTGCGCGGCGTTATTTCTATGCCTTCCCTTGTAAAAAAGTTTTTAATCACATCTTGAGGCAGTTCGACTGTTTTATAAATAGTCTTTGAAGCCATCGTATCGTAGGCATAGCCACTTTTATATACATTGTCAAGGGTGAGGTCTTGTTCTTTTGCAACAAGTTCCTCAATGGCTGTAGGGGAAACAGATTCTGGCAGACGTTCGTAAGCAGTTTCCATTGCATTCACGTTTTTGTCGTTGACTTCAAGCCCATGATTAAAAAGGCTTGTGACAATGTGGCGTGCATTTTCAGGGCGGCTCCAGTTTCGGCTATTGATACCGTCGATTAACGCTTCTTTGGAAATTTCGCACCCAGGGGTTCTGTCCATGCTATGCATGACACGGTTCAGGTCTGCAAAGCTAATTTTTGTAAGGTCAATTCCGCCATCTATGATTGCAGATATTACAGATTGACTTCCGCCGCCAATGAAATTTTGCGCACGGCGAATAGAAGCTAAAACACGCAAGACCTTTGCTTCCCGTTCTTGACGGTATTCTTCCCTTAGTGTTTCTGCTTCCCGCATAGACTCTACATTGTTTACCAGTTCTTTATGTTCTTCATATCCATCAACGGGTGTGGCACTTCCGCGTTCTGCTTGCAGGGTTTCTTGAAAAGTGCGCCCTTGTAGCATTTGCGTCAAGGAAAAACCTTCCTGTGTGCGGTTTATCTGAAATGTAAGCGTATCGCCTACATTGCCTTGAATATCACTTGCATTAGCGGTGAAGGTAAAGCCATCTTCTGTGCGGAGGGTTGCTTTTCCGCCGTTTACGTCAGAAAGTATGGCTTGCAGCATGTCGCCTGTGTTCCATTGCGCTCCGCCAGCGTTTCTGCCAAAGCGTCCGACTAGCCCGCTGGGTGAATTTTGATTTGAAACAAATATGTTCATTAACATGCTCCTTAGAAGATGTCACATGGATTTTTTCCTATGTTGTATACTTCGGACTTTTTCCATGATATATTTAGGGGGAATGTTTAGGGGATAGTTGGGTAAGGGGTATTTTTAGACGTAAACTACCTGTAAGGGTTAAATATAGGAGGGTATCATGAAAGAAGAAAAATCAATAAAGTCTGCAAATGAAAAATTGCAAGAAAAATTAGCGTTTGAAAGCAAGCAAGCGAAACTTGGCAAGTCCGAGTTAAAAGCGGCGTTTAAGTTTTGCGAAGGGTATAAGACCTTTTTAGACAACTCAAAAACAGAAGGCTTGTGTGTGGAAACTGTGATTAAGCTGGCAAAAGAGCGTGGCTATGTATCATTTAAAGAGGGCAAAAAATATGCTGCTGGTGCGAAAGTATATGTAAGAAATCGTGGTGCGGCAATTATGCTTGCCACGATTGGCAAAAAGCCGCTGGATGAGGGCTTACGTGTCATTGCTTCTCACATAGACTCCCCCCGTTTAGATTTAAAGCCCAATCCCCTTTTTGAAGATTCGGAAATTGCCTATTTTAAAACACATTATTACGGTGGTGTTCGCAAATATCAATGGCCTACAATCCCTTTAGCGTTACATGGGGTGATTTATAAAGCGGATGGTGAAATGGTTAGAATCAATATTGGGGAAGATGAAAATGACCCGATATTTTATATCACGGACTTATTGCCCCATCTTGGGCGTGAACAAGGTCAGAAGAAATTAAGCGAAGCCTTCCATGGTGAAAGCCTAAATATCATCATAGGAAGCATTCCAGAACAAGATGATAAAATTGAAAACAAGACAAAATTTGCTGTACTAAAGCTTCTTAATGAAAAATACGGGATTACAGAAGCAGATTTTCATACAGCAGATATTAAGGCTGTGCCAGCGTATAAAGCCCGTGATATTGGACTTGACAGAGGACTTATTGCATCCTATGGACATGATGATAGAATTTGTGCCTATACTTCAATGATGGCAGACTTTGCTGTAGAAAAACCAGAATACACCACGGTGACTATTTTGGCAGACAAAGAAGAAGTAGGAAGCTTAGGCAATACAGGCTTGGATTCATATTATTTCCAATACTTTGTGGAAGAACTTGCGGAAGCCGCTGGTGTGAAACCGCGCAGAGTTTTTGCCGCATCAAAAGCCCTTTCGGCTGATGTAAATGCCGCATTTGACCCTAATTTTCCAGAAGCTTTTGAAAAACGCAACGCTTTCCGTGTAAACCATGGTGTTGGTGTGGCAAAATACGTTGGGTCTGGTGGAAAAGGCGGGACGATTGATACATCGGCAGCATACATGTCATTTATACGCACAATGCTTGACAAAGCAAAAGTAGCGTGGCAAGTTGGTGAAATGGGCAAAATAGACCAAGGCGGCGGCGGAACTGTTGCATCCTTCCTCGCCAGATATGACATTGATACTGTAGATATTGGCGTGCCTTTGCTATCCATGCACGCCCCCCTAGAAATCGTTTCAAAAATAGATGTATATATGGCATTTAAGGCATTTGAAGCATTTTATAAAAATTAAAGCAATAAAAAAAATCAGCCCATTTGCTTAATAGCCATGAGGCTGATTTTTGTATTCACGATATTATTTGAAGCCTTTTTCAAGTTCATCAACAAGGGACTCAAAGACCTTTAAGGCTTCTCTTATTGGGGCAGGGGTACTCATGTCTACACCCGCTTTTTTGAGTAACTCAATGGGGTAATCGCTTGAGCCTGCTTTTAGGAAGTTTAGATAGTGCGCACGTTTTTGTGGGTCGCCTGATTGTAAATGCTTTGTAAATGCAATGGCGGCAGCAAAGCTTGTGGCATATTGATATACATAAAATGCATCATAAAAATGCTCAATCCATGCCCATTCAATATCAGCGGCTTTATCAATTATCATCTCTGGGCCATGATATTTTTCATTAAGTTGGCGGTACACTTTATTTATCGTTTCAAGTACCAGCGGCTCGCCTTCTTCTGCCATGCGATGGGTTATCATTTCAAACTCGGCAAACATGACTTGGCGAAACATTGTGCCGCGGAACTGCTCAATATATTTATCAATAAGATATAAGCGCGTTTTAGGGTCGTTTGTATACTTTATTAAATGATTCATCATCATTGTTTCGTGTACAGTAGCCGCCACTTCTGCCGTAAAGTAGGTGTGGTCAGCATAGACATGGGGCTGGTTGGCATTGGTATAAAAATCATGCATGGCATGTCCCATTTCATGGGCAAGGTGCCCAAGCAAACCATCAAGATTGTCTTCATAGTTTAATAAGACATAAGGTTGTGTACCAAGTCCTGCCCATTCAAATGCACCATTTGTTTTGCCTTCGCTTTCATAAACGTCTATCCAGCCAGATTCCATACCATGAGCCATATCATTAAGGTATTCCTCACCAAGGGGGGCAAGGCCTTCAATCAGCATTTTTTTTGCTTCATCATAGGTGATTTTCATTTCAACCTCATCTGTAAGGGGAACAGACTTGTCGTACATATGCAATGCATCAAGCCCCAGAATCTTTTTACGAAGGGCAATATAACGGTACATTACAGGCAAATATTCATGAACGGTTGAGATAAGGTTCTCGTATACTGCCCGTGGAATATTGTTTTCATGAAGGGAGGCATCAAGGGTCGTTTCATATTTGCGGGCTTTAGCGAAAAATATATCCTTTTTTATGCTTGCGCTAAACAAGGTGGCAAAGGTGTTTTTTAGTTTATTATACCCACCCCAAAAGGTATCAAAAGTGTCTTTACGTACGCGACGGTCGTGTGAATCTAACAATGCAGAACGTCTGCCATCGGTCACTTCAACTGTATCGCCGTTTTCGTTGACTATGTTGCCGAATTTTAATTCGGTGCTTATAAGCACTTGATATGCATTTTCAGGCGTACCTGCCATTTCACCTGCACTTGCCAATAATGCTTCCATTTCTGTGGTAAGCACATGGGCTTTTTTGCGCATAAGGCTGTTTAGATGATGGGCGTACATTTTCAAACTAGGGGTGGTGTTGATAAAACCATAAATATCTTCTGCTGTGTGGGAAAGAATTTCTGGGGTGATAAACGCTGTTGCTTCTTCAAACACTGTGTTAATACGTTCAGCCATGTCACTCATAGATTGTGCTTCTGCAACATTGGCATTTTCGTGCCGTTTTAGGTTTGCATAGATATATACACGGCTTTCTGTTTCACATGCGGCATAATATTTTTCTAGACAAGCAAAAATGGCGTCACCTGTGTGAAGTGTGCCTTCAAATTTTTTTAAAGCTTCAATGTTTGCCTTCACTGTTTCAATGGCTTTGTACCAATCTGTATCTGTAGGATATAGAGGGCAAAGATTCCATTTGTATTCAGACGGAATTTCACTGCGCTTTTTTTGTTTAATTTCCATAGGGAGCCTCCTAGATATTATTTACAAAAGTCTAACAAATTTTAAGATAGTAGGATAGATAAAGTTTGATTATAAGCAAAGTATATATAAAAAGCATTTTCAGATATGGTACACTATATTTTAGAAAAGGAGTGTAAATTTTATGCAAAATTACACAGAAATAAATGCAAAAGTAGTAGACAGTTGGGTAGAAGATGGCTGGATATGGGGAATACCTGTGAGTGCAGAAGTATGCGCAAATGCCCGTAAAGGCGATTGGAAAGTAGTGCTAACGCCTACAATACCTGTGCCGTCAGAGTGGTTTCCGTCTTTAAAAGGTGTAAAAGTGCTTGGTTTAGCCAGTGGCGGCGGGCAACAAATGCCGCTTTTTGCCTTACAGGGTGCGATATGTACTGTTATGGATTACGCTGAAAAGCAATTAGAAAGTGAAAAAATTATCTCCCAGCGGGAAGGCTATGATATTGAAATTATAAAAGGTGATATGACAAAGCCTTTCCCATTTGAAGATGGTGCATTTGATTTAATTTTCCACCCGGTTTCAAATTGTTATATTGAGGATGTCCACCATGTTTGGCGAGAGTGCGCACGGGTGTTAAAGTCAGGTGGAATACTTCTAGCAGGGCTGGATAATGGTATCAATTATTTATTTGACAATGATGAAGCAGGGAAACCGCTAACCGTTGACAATACCTTGCCATACAACCCACTAAAAAACCCTGCCCTGATGAAAAAATTACAAAAAGATAATGACGGTGTACAATTTAGTCATACCTTTGATGAGCAAATAGGCGGGCAGTTGAAAGCAGGATTTGTGCTAACAGGCGCATACGAAGATTTTAATGACCATGTAGGTGGTGAAAGTGAACTTGCAAACCGCAGAATCCCATCATTTTGGGCAACTAGGGCAGTAAAAACCCATTATGAATAAAAATTTACCCCATAATCCAAGGTGTTTTCACGCCTTAGCCTATGGGGTTTTTCCTAAATTGATTATGCTTCAATTCTCCACCGCAAAAACCAGTGTGTGTTATCGCTTAGTGTCTGGTAGGATACTCGCACAAAATCTCCAAAGCTGGCTCTATTGGCTGTGATGATAGAAATGGGTTGACACCCGCCTGATGTTAGTCCTATTTCATCAATATAAAATTGCATGTTGCATTGCTGGCAAATAAGTACATTGCCCTGCTGTACATAATAGCCGCGTCCTGACGCGTGGCAGTTTTCGCAAGTGTTAAACGCAACGTGAATAGCGTCACCAGAGCCTTGTACCGCAATGACTTCCATAAGAATATCATCAACGATAACAGGAAAAAATGCCGCGGTTTCAGATATTTCACTTGTAGGGATTTCTAAATGCCCACCAGCAGTAACAACAGGTGGTTCATCAGCGGAACTTCCGCACCCTGACATGATAAATAGGGCGATTGCCAATAAAGCAGATACCAGAAGAATTTTTTTCACTTTGCTTCACGTCCTTTTTGTTTTAGTGTAGCATTTTATCGAAAAAAATACAAATCGCACGTGAATCCACCTATTAAACGAATTAGGCACGGCTCATTACACTCATCGTACAGAATATGCTGTTCATGAAGCAGTCCGTCATTGCGCAGTAGAGAGATGGCAAAAGGCGCAAGCACTTCTGCATTGGCAAGTATATCGTCAGGTGTTTCTTGTGGAGTTTCTTCCAGCACAGGTATTTCAGGCAAAGCCAGCCCTTTAAGATGTTGAATAACGTCACGTATATGGGATATGTATGCAGTCAGTTTTTGTTGTTGTGCAAATAGTTTTGTTTGTATCCCTTGCAGATAATTTAATTGGTATCGCATGGCATAACATTCCCCTATGACATCCTTTATATGGTCTACTCCATCCAGCATTTTTAACCCCATGGTCAATGGGGTTTTTTGTTGTGCTTCCGTTGCTTCTATGGTATCAGAAAGCTGGGTAATTTCTAATGTTATATCAGATATCATTTGACCCATGTGTTTTTCTTGGGCAACGGCTTCGCATAAGGTCATGGATATAGATTCTTCATCTGTCTCAAGGATTTCTATTGTGTAGTTGTCTTCAAAAAATCTTATGGCTTCTTTGCCGTATAGCATTATCTCAGCTTCTTTTATCGTGCGTCCAAGTAAATCCCACAGTTTAAGGGGGCGCGCAGGGACACTAATGACACTGGATGCAACGTCTGCAAATTTTTCTGGAATGGTTGGCGTGGAGGATGGATGTATTCGTGTGCCGTCAGCTATGTGCTTATCTAACACTTTAGCAAAGTGATGAAGGGTTTTTATTGCCGAAGGGCTGAATATATCATTGTGAGTTTCTTTTGGCGGCTCTGGCTTTTTACGTTTCCAAAATCCTGCTGATACAAATAATGTCCGCCCTTGTTCACGGGCTTTGGCGGTCATTATTTCATCAAAGCTGGATTGGACATTATGTAATAGTGGTAAGTTGGCAATGAGTTTATAAATATTTTGACGATTTTCCAGGTTGACAATATCATTTTCATTCTTGTCGCTTAATAAAAATATACGGTCGAAAGGGGTTTCACTTTCGGATAACTGTTGCAAAAATTCATGGGTAGTACGATTATCTGTGCCGCTGGCTTCATTGAGTATCACCACAAGGGTTAACACCACTGTGGCAAAATTTCTGCGGAATATCAAAGCCGTATCAATCGCCGATATATCCACCGCACCAGCTTCAACAATGACATATACATGGACACGCTTGATATTCAACCCGCTTTCCCCTGATTGAATCCGTGTTTTTATAATATCTACCTCTTCAATGTCCCTTATGCTAAAAAAGCCATGCTTAGGGTGGGTTTGTTCTGCCCCACTCAAAATTTCTTCCTCACCTACATTACCTAAAAATACAAAAACAGTCGGGTGCTTTATCAATGTTATCACGCTCCTACATACAATATATATACAAGTCTTCGGGTAAAAATACAAAAATTCATGTGAAATTTGCACAATGATATTTTCCTATGATATAATACCTGTACCAAACGAAGGAGGAATGAATTATGCGTTTTGTATTTACAGGCAAAGGAATGACAGTAACAGAAGGTATCAAAGAGCGCACCACAAAAAAACTTGGGCGTTTGGAAAAGTTTTTACCTGATGACGTTGAAGTGTTTGTTACTTTAAGTGAAAACAAACATCTTACAAAGATGGAAGTTTCCGTACCGCTGCATAAACGGATGCTTCGCGCAGAAGTGACAAACGGAGATGTTTCTGCATGTATGGACCAAGCTGTGGATATTTTAGAAAGGCAAGTTGTGAAATATAAAACGCGCCTGCGTGACCGCCGTCGCCGCAGTGTGGCAACCAATGACGAGCTTACATTCTTAGGCACATCAATAGAACCTGAAACACCTGAAAACACGCCGGAAATCAAACTCACCCGCACAAAGCGTTTTGCCTTAAAGCCAATGGACGCACAAGAAGCAGTTATGGGCATGGAACTGCTCGACCATGATTTCTATGTTTTCCGCAATGCTTGGACAGATGAAATTAACGTAGTATATAAGCGCAAAGACGGTGAATACGGCTTAATTGAGCCTCAATAAGTATGTATGTTTTTGCGACCAACAATAAGGGAAAATCGGCAGAAATAAAAGCCATATTTGCAAACGCAGGGCTTGAACTAACCACCTTGCAAGACCTAGGTTTAACCCTTCCCCCGCCTGATGAAACAGGCACTACATTTGAAGAAAATTCAAAAATCAAGGCAACAGAAACTGCCGCCTTTTTGCAACACCACGGGCATACCAATGCAATTGTACTTGCAGATGATTCAGGGCTTGCCATTGATGCAATGGACGGCGCGCCAGGGGTAGATTCCGCACTCTTTTTAGGTGAAGATACACCCTATGACCAGCGGAATGCACACATTTTATCCACCTTGGGCAATCGCCCTTATTACGAACGCGGCGCACAATTTATATGTGTCATCACTTGCGTTCTGCCTAGCGGCGAAATTTTAACCACCCGCGGTGAACTAAAAGGGCTGATTGCCCGTGAAGCCAAGGGCGAAAGTGGATTTGGCTACGACCCAATTTTTTATTCCCCAAAACGTGGAAAGCACCTAGCCGAAATGACGAAGGAAGAAAAAAATAAAATCAGCCACCGTGGTATTGCATTAAAAAATATGTTGAAACTGCTTACACAATAAAAAACAACAAAAAAGTATAACAAAAACCTCCCTTGTTTTAATGACTAAAACAAGGGGGTTTTTACATATTTTCGTTGAATGTACTGTGTGATGATAGTATAATTAGAATAAGTCAATGAATTCCATGTTGTGGCGAAAGCGAATGAAAATATTGGAGGTTTAAATTAAGAATGAACAGATGTCCGCAAAAACAATGCATTTTGATTATTGATGATACCCCTATGCAGCTTGTAACCACTGGACACATGCTTTCTCCCCAGTATGATGTGAAAATGGCGAAAACAGGGGCAGAAGGTATTGCGTTAGCCAAAAAGCATAACATAGATTTAATTCTGTTAGATTTAATGATACCTGATGTTTCAGGCTTTAATGTACTTAAACAGTTGAAACAAACGGAAGATACAAAAAATATACCTGTCATTTTTATTACAGGGGATGCTTCAATTGAAGCTGAAGAACAAGGACTTGCAATTGGTGCAGTGGACTATATACGCAAGCCATTTAGCGAGGTTATTGTGAAATTGCGCGTTGAAATACATTTGAGAATTGTGGCGCAAATGAAAGTGATTGAAAATATTAGTTTAACGGACGGTTTAACTGGCATTGGCAATCGCCGCAGTTTCGACCAAATGATTAGACACACATGGAATACTGCAAGACGTTTGCAAAATTGCTTTGGTATGCTCATGCTTGATATCGACAAATTTAAAAATTTTAATGAAACGTATGGACACTTAAATGGTGATATTTGTCTAAAGACGGTTGCATCCATCATGAGCGATGCGCTTGTAAGAGAGTGCGATAATGTTTATCGTTGGGGCGGTGAAGAATTTGTGATTCTTTTGCCAAGTACAGATATTGACGGTGCAATGATTGTTGCTGAAAATATAAGAGACACCATAGCACAAACGCCAATAGACTTAGGCGACAAAAATGTTTTTGTAACGGTTAGCACAGGCGTGGGTTCTATTGTTCCAAATAATATGGATTTTGATGAAGCTTTCCTAGGCTTTTTAACAAAAGTGAATCAAGCCTTGTTTCAGGCAAAAAACAATGGACGCAATCGGGTAGAGAAAATATTTTCATGATAAAAGGAGAAAAGATGATGAAAACAAAAATTTTAGCCCATAGGGGCGCATCCGCCTATAGACCAGAAAATACACTGGAGGCCTTTAGTCTAGCCATAGAGCAAAAAGCAGACGGTCTGGAGTTGGATGTACACATGACGAAGGATGGCGAAGTGGTGGTTGCCCATGATTTAAGGCTGGAAAGGGTTTCAGATGGGGTAGGGCGCATTTGTGATTATAACCTAGCGGCTTTGAAAACCTTGAACTTTAACAAGTGTTTTCCAGATTATGAACGATGCACTGTGCCTACTTTAGCTGAGGTATATGAACTTGTAGCCAATACGAATCTTATAGTGAATGTAGAACTTAAAACCACTGAAGAACTCTATCCAAGCCTACCAGAAAAGTTGATACGCCTTGAGCAGGAATATGCCATGAAAGGTCGTGTACTATACTCGTCATTTAATCACTATTCTTTAAAAGCATTACAACAGTTTGATAGTGATGCTGATATTGGTCTTTTATATGATTTAGGTATGGTAGACCCTTGGGTTTATGCCCGCTATTTATCTGCCGATGCAATACACCCTCATCATTATGTGATTTTGGCTTTGCCAGAGACGGTGGCACATTGTCATGAAAACGGTATCAAAGTCAACGTATGGACAGTGGATGACCCAAAAGTCATGGCTTTTATGCTGTCTCAAGGGGTAGATATGTTAATCACCAATAAACCAGATGTTGCAGTAGCTTTGCAGACATCCATAGGTTAAAGAAGAGGTATAACCATGAAGGACAAGCTCAATATAAAAGCAACCATTTTGTTGTCATTTGGATTCTTTGGCTCTAGTCTCATATGGCAGATATACTCAAATTTTGTCCCGCCATTGTTAGAATCAAGATTTGGTTTCTCTACATTTGTCATCGGTTTAATCATGGCAGTGGATAGTTTTTTAGGTGTTATTGTTCAGCCAATATTCGGGCGGTTAAGTGATAAAACCCGCACCCGTTTTGGACGACGGTTGCCCTATTTATTTATATGTATGCCCTTATGTGCCATATTGTTTATACTTATTCCACATATGCCAACTGTGCCTATTATGATGGGTGTCATTATTCTTTTTACTTTCTTGATGGGCGTTTGGCGAACGCCGGCTGTTTCTCTTATGCCTGATATGACACCAGGCGCGTTGCAAAGTCAAGCCAATGGTATTGTTAATTTGATGGGTGCTGTTGGTGCAATTATTGCCCTTGGCGGTGGCGGCTTGATGTACGGAATTGGCGGCGAACCGTTGCCGTTTTTGGTTGGTGGTTTGCTGTTGCTTGCTTCCATGGGTGTGCTTATGCTTTTTGTACGTGAACCTGAAAGCCCTTACGCCAATGTGAAAGCCAAGGATAAAAGTGTGTCTCTAAAAAATATGGAATCTAAGGAAAGAAAAAGTTTTATCTTTTTGCTTTGTGCCATCTTTTTCTGGTTTGCAGGATATAACGCCATTGATACATTCTTTTCCCTTTATGTTATCCATACTTTGGGGCGGGATGCTGGTCTTGCGGGCATGATGCTTTCATTATTTGCTGTTACTCTTGTAGGATTTTCCATTCCAGCAGGTATAATCGGGGCGAAATTCGGGCGGCGGAAAACAATTATCGTTGGGTTATGTGGGATTACTGCTTTGTTTGTCCCAATGCTATTTTTTCAAAATATAGGACTTATTATTGGATTATTGATGGCGGCGGGCATGTTTTGGGCTTGTGTTAATATCAATTCACTGCCAATGATTACGCGCATTTCTGGCCCAATGCGCATAGGCGCGTTTATTGGGTACTATTATTTATTTTCCTTTGGCGCGCAGATTATAACCCCTCCATTGCTTGGTTTTATCAGGGATGTTGTGGGATACTATGAAGTGTTGTTTATATATGCCATTATAGGTTTTGTTATAGCCATTGTTTTCATGCGCCTTGTGAAGCATGGGGAGATAGATAGCGAACATAGTGAACCAGTTGTAGTAGAAGATATAAGTCACGAATGATGAATTGTTTGTGTCATAGATGAATATAAAAACTCAGATTTAAAGATAGGAGCAATAACACTGCCCCTATCTTTTTTATTGATATATTCACTGGAAAGTTTAGTATTTTTCAAGTCTAAAAAACCCTCTGAAATGATACATCTAAAATACATTATCAAAATCTTTGTTTAGCCCGTTGCAAGATTGCACATAAAAAGTTAATTCTAATACTACTTTTTTAATCATAACTACAATCACTTGTAATATATTATTCTATACTATTAAAAAAAAGCCGCTTTCGCGGCTTTTAAAATACATATTTATATGGATTATGCTTGTGCTGCAACAGGATAAACACTGCATTGTTTTTTGTCGCGGCCTTTGCGCTCAAAGCGAACAGTGCCATCTACCAATGCGAATAGGCAGTCGTTAGACCCGCGCCCAACATTGTTGCCTGGGTGAATTTTTGTTCCCCGTTGGGTATATAGGATATTGCCAGCGAGAACAAATTGACCATCAGCACGTTTTGCGCCTAGGCTTTTGGCGTTAGAGTCACGACCGTTTTTGGTTGAACCTACACCTTTTTTATGGGCGAAAAACGCCAAGTTTAGTTTTATCATAGTTTTTCACATCACTTTCAATTCATCTGGATACGCGTCTTGTGTACTATAAAGCCCCAAAACTAAAGCATCCAACAATATTTTTACACCTTCGGTTTGAACATTTGGATTAGATAGTGTGAATTTTAAAAATCCACCATCGCCCTTATAGTCACAATGAAAATCCTCTTCGGTGAGTGCTTCAATACTATTGACTGTGTTCAGTACTAACATAGACACCGCCGCACACACAATACTGTCACCGTGATTTTCAACTGTAAAACCCACAACGTTTCCATTTTCATTGCGAGTGATTGCCGCACTAATCATGCTAAAAATTAGCCGTTAACCGCTTCAATTTTTACACGCGTAAATGGTTGGCGATGACCTTTTTTCTTGTGGAAGCCCTTTTTGGCTTTGTACTTGTAGATGATGACTTTTTTGGCTTTTCCGTCACCTATAATTTGTGCAGATACAGATGCGCCTGATACAAGGGGCGCGCCAAATTTACTGCTTTCACCATCAAAAACCCCAAGAACGCGGTCAAATGTGAAAGATGTGCCAGCTTCTGCATTCAGTTTTTCAACAGTAATAACATCACCAGCTTGCACTTTGTATTGTTTTCCACCAGTTTCAATGATTGCGTACATACGAATTACACCTCCTAAAATATAATTGGAAGTACACGCCAGATAAGGCAGACCATCTAATGTCTTTTAAACAAGCCTTATATCCGTGCGGTTACTCATAAAATGACAACGTCTAAGATACCACAATTTTAAGATGTTGACAAGTGGTATAAAGCAACTTGCGCTTTCATATATATTTTCATAGCTTGTCTTTAAGGAGTGGGGATATGTTGCTTCGGATAGTTGGCGTTATTGCAGTGATGATAGGTTCTATAGGGCTAGGCTTTTATTATGCTGCCAAAGAGGGCTTTCGTGTACAAGATTTGTTGGAATTTAAAAAAGCATTGCTGATTCTTTCTTCAGAAATTGAATACATGCGCTCACCCCTTGCAGTCGCATGTTCTAATATTGCAAAGCGGACAAGCCTTGGCACATCATTTATGTTTGAGCATTTTGCAGGTACGCTGACAGGTGGTGATGGTGAAACGGCTTATCAGCTGTGGATGGGAGCCATGGACGCTACAAAGAAAAAAAGCTTTTTAGTAGATGAAGATTGGTCAGTTGTTGAGGGATTTGGAAAAACCCTTGGTTATTTGGACAAGCAGATGCAGCAAAATGCAATCACTTATGCAGTGTCTTATATTGATGAAAAAGCCGCTGCATTGCAAGTGCAATCAGATAAAAATAAGCGAATGTATCGCAGCTTAGGTATCATTGGCGGACTTTTAATAACCGTAGTTTTATGGTAGTTACAGCACAAAGGAGGGTATTTTAACATGGAGATAAGTGTATTGTTTCAAATTGCGGCAGTGGGGATTCTTGTGACTGTATTAAACCAAGTCTTGCAACGGGGCGGGCGTGATGAGCAGGCGACAATTGTTACCATTGCAGGCATTGTGCTTGTGCTTTTCTGGATTGTTGGTTATATCGGCGACTTGTTCACCCAGTTGCGTGAGATTTTTAATTTATGATATTCCAGATAATCGCCGTAGGAATCCTTGGTGCAGTATTGGCATTGCTTGTCAAAAAAGAGCGTCCCGAATTTTCGATGATTATTGCTATCGTGTCAGGGGCGATTATTGTTGTAATGATTTTGCCAATGTTAACCGAGGCAATGGGGTTTTTGCGCCATATTGGCGGTATGGCAGATGGAATAGGGGAATATGCAGGTTTGGCATTGCGTGTCATTGGCGTGGCATACATGGCAGAACTTGGCGCAAGTGTATGCAATGACGCAAATGAAACGGCAATTGCCGCAAAAATAGACTTGGCAGGCAGGGTCATTATTTTGGTCATGGCAATGCCTGTTATTGCAGATATTGTGCGGATAGTCACGGGGCTTTTGTAATGGGTACCGTGGATTATTCTGCAACAGATATTCTGGGCATAATGCAGCTTGAGCAGTATGAGCTGGGTATCTTAGATATTCCGGGAATGCCAAGCTTTATGGACTTGGTGCGTAACGCCCTTGCAGGGCAACTGGATTTGTCCTTTACAGGATTACTTTCTGTCTTTGGTCATATTGTTTTTGGGGAATTTGCCGCAAATGGGCAATTGATTAGACAGCTTGTTATCATTGCAATTTTGGGGGCATTGCTGAGTTGTTTAACAGAGGCTTTTCGCCACAAATCCGCAGGTGAAACAGGATTTTATGTAACCTATTTGATGGCAGTACTGCTTGCAATTTCTTCATTCTATTTAACTGTAGGCATACTCACAGGGCTTGTCTCTTTAGTTGAAAATATAATGATTGCATCTGTTCCTATGATGATTGGTTTAATGTCTATGGGGGGAAATTTTGTAGGCGCGGCGGCTTTTCATCCCCTTTTGTTTTTTGCACTTCAACTCATGGTTAATTTTATTACGATTGTATTTATCCCCCTAGTGATGGCGGCGGCGGCTTTGGATATTGTCGGGCAACTTTCCTTTGAAGGTCATAAGCTGGAAAAACTGGCGGATTTGATACGAAAAATTGCAGATTGGACTTTAAAAGGGCTTGTGGGACTTTTCACTTTCTTGTTAACACTACAAAGATTTACTGCACCCATTATCTCCAATGTGGCACTGCGTACATCACGTAATGTTGTAGGGGCTGTACCCGTTGTGGGGAATGCATTTTCTTCTGCTGTAGATACCATTGTGTATTTTAGCCAAGCGGCTAGAAGCGGCGTGTTGGTTGCCTTAGTGCTTGTGCTGTGCGGCGTGCTTGCCGCGCCCCTTATAAAAATTTTTGTGATGTCAATGGTGTATCGTGTCAGTGCCGCGTTTTTGCAACCTATTGCCGATAAACGGTTAGTCTCTTTGATGGACGGTGTTGGTAAGCACATGGGAATGCTCTTTTCTGCGGCCGCGCTCATGGGTGTTATGTGCATTTATACGGTAATTATTTTGCTATCATTCTAGGGGTTGATGTTTTTATGCTGGCATTTTTTGAATATTTACGGAATATAACATACTATCTGATGTTTGCCACAGTGGCAGGTATGATTGCACCAGCAGGGAAATATCGCAAGTTTGTGTCGCTGATATTAGGATTTGTAATGTTACTGTTAATGTTGCGTCCACTGGCAGGATTTGTTGGGGGTGAAATGGACATATCTGAATGGTTTACTGGTGTGATTCCCTCACAGCCCACTTGGGAAACCTATAGCACTGACTGGGAAAATACGCACCTTAGAGAGGTGTTTGAATCCCAACTAGAATCTCAACTCATGACCTTTCTGGGCAATGAAGGTTTTACAGTATATTCCGCCACATTTGAATATACAGATGATTTCACTCAAATAACCCAAGTGCGTACAACACTCAGCCGTATTGAAGCACCCCAGCGCGTTCCATTTATAAGGATTGAGCCTGTGCGCATTGGTGAACCTGAATTGGAAGAATGCCCAATTTCCACAGCGGCAAAAAATTTAATTTCCCAATTCTATAATCTTCCAACCACACATATACATGTTAATGTCAGGATGCAATAGCACGATTTAAACCAAAGTGAGGTGAATATTACAATGAACTACCTGCGAAAATTGGCAGTAGAGAACAAGAAGTTGGCATTTTACCTGGTGGCATTTATTGCCCTTGGAGCGTTTGCGTTAATGCTTGGGCGGTTTATTTACACCCCAAGTGATGACTCAACGCAAAGTGAACGCCCACTCCATGAAGGTGTTTTCTACCTTCCAATTTACGGGTACGAAGAACCACAAGGAACGCCGCGAACATTTTTATACGAGCGAGCCTTAGAAGAGCGGTTGGAGGAATTTCTTTCTCTGGTGGAAGGCGCGGGTCAAGTCCGCGTGATGGTAAGCCCCATGAGTGGACGAGAGATGGTTTTTGCAACGGATACCGACCAAACACTCTCCTACACAACAGAGCAGGACTCAGAAGGGGGAAGCCGTGAAACACGCCATCAGCAAAGCCGCGAAAATACGGTAATGATAAGCGACCGACAAGGCACAGATAGGCCGCTGGTTTTACGGGAGATAGAACCGCGTATAGAGGGCATTGTCATCATCGCCGAAGGAGGGGATAGCCCATTCGTTAGGGATGCACTGACAAGAGCCGCACGAGCCGTACTAGGCTTAGATGCGCACATGATTCAAGTATTAACCATGACAATGGAGGGGTAAAAATGTTTGTATTAAAGAGAAACCAAATCATTATCACCGCGCTAGTTATTATGATTGCAGTAGCGGGCTACCTAAGCTGGTCAGACAGCCGTACAGAAGCCACGATTGGTTATCTTCTAACCGACCAAGGGGAAATAGCCGCCTTAATTCCTGACAGCGGAACATTAGTTGGTCTGTTTCCGGAAGACTATGCAGGTCTGGCTTATGCACCATGGGCGACGACCCATGACACAGCCATTGCTGTTTCAGGAGACGATTATAACTGGTCTAGCCTTACCGCACTTGAATTAGAAGATATTATTCCCTTGCCTGCAAACCAATTAACCGAAGCGGGCGAAGCAATCTTTGTAAACCAAAGCAATGAATCATCATTCTTCGTTCAAGCCCGTCTAAACCGTGAGCAATCACGCAGCAGTGAGCGTTCAATTTTAACTGAGTTAATCAACAATAATAATGTAGAGCAAGAGCAACGTGCCCAAGCGGCTGACGCAATGCTTGAAATCCAACGCCGCATAGAGCGCGAAACGGCTGCCGAAGCTCTTATCGAATCCAAAGGCTTTGCCGAGGTTTATGTAAGAATTTCTGATAATGCAGTAGATGTTATTGTAAGCCAAGACACCCTCACTGATGCAGAACTTGCTCAAATTATGGATATTATAAAACGCAAAACAGGCGTAAATGAAACCCAAATTCATATTTCTCCAATGAGAAGATAAGTATTGACTGATAGCCCGTGATTTGATATTATACTTGCTGCGGGCCTTTAGCTCAGTCGGTCAGAGCAACCGGCTCATAACCGGTGGGTCCCGGGTTCAAGTCCCTGAAGGCCCATACCGCACGTAATACAAAAAGCCCCTGTAATCATTGCGATTACAGGGGCTTTTTTGTATGCTAAATCTTATTTAAAGGGGTACTATTGAACCTGATGGATTATGGGTGTTGCGCGATGCCCTATAGGTCTGATGACCCGTTACAGCATATTGCATGGCTTGTGTTATGAATCAACAAGAGCCATGTTACACAGCTTTCAAATTTTGAGAACGCAAGAATTATTATTGTAAATTCACTTGTGGTATATTATAATGAATCATAGAAGAAGTCTTGCCCATGAATGAGTTATAAACGAAATGAGGAAGATTGATTGAAAAAAATTAGCTATAAAAAACTTTGGAAAATTCTTATAGATAAGGATTTGAACAAGCAAACCTTGTCGCAAGTAGCCAATATAAGCGCATCAACGCTAACAAAGATGTCGAAAAACGAAAGCGTGAATATTGAGATGCTTGTAAAAATATGCAATGCGTTAGATTGCGAATTTCACGATATTATTGAACTGGTGGCAGATGATGCCGAAGAAGTTAATAACACGGAGGTATAACTATGACCCACGAAATACAAATTGAAAATACGTTTATTGGCATCTTGACCGAGCGAGAGAACCAGTGGTCTTATCGTAGCGATATAAAAACAGAAGCCGCTCTTTGGGAAAATCTAAGAGGGCATATTAACCGTATCAATATAGCGCAGCTTGACGGCATATCACTAACTGACAGCGAATTTGCCCAATTGAAAAATGAATTTAGGCTTTTGACCCAAACTCCGTTTTTGGCTTCACAATGGTTGCGTGGTGAAAATGGAATTGCACAAATCACCATAGAGCGCGGGGATAATTCCAAAGGCAATGTTACGCTTACCTTATTCAGCAACAGAGATATAGCGGGTGGTATTTCCAGCTATGAAGTTGTCAACCAAATTGTCCCCGAGACTTTTGGACGTGCCAAGCGTGGCGACGTTACCCTGCTGATAAACGGCTTGCCTGTCATACATATCGAGCTGAAAAGCGAGTATGCGAAAGACGGCTACTACCAAGCATTTGACCAAATGAAGCGATATGCACAGACAGGATTTTTTGACGGCATTTTTGCCACCGTACAAATCATGGTTATAAGCAATAAAGTCGCCACAAAATATTTTGCCCGCCCAAGTTCTAACCATGATTTTAAGCTCGCAAAAAAATTCTTGTTTAACTGGCGTGAGGAAAATAACACGCCTGTTGAAGATTTGTTTGACTTCACTCGTGTCGTGTTGAGCATACCAATGGCACATGAATTGATAAGCCGCTATACCATTTTGGTAGACGACAAGAAAGCCTTGAAATTTATGATGGTGCTTCGTCCTTATCAAATACACGCCATAAAGAAAATCGGAAAGCAAGCATCAGCGCGCGAAGGCGGGTTTATTTGGCACGCAACAGGCTCGGGCAAAACCATAACCAGTTTTGTTGCAACGAAGTTGCTTGCACAATCAGCCGTGGGGGTTGCTCGCACGGTTATGATTGTTGACCGCAAAGACTTAGACAGCCAAACCAAAAATGAATTTAGCAAGTTCGCTTCTGAATATAATACAGGGTTGACATCGGGTGATGTAACCGACAATACCCTCATCGTTGGAATAGATAACAAGCGAGAGCTTGTTGACAACCTGCTCAGCAAGAAAAACAATAACACGATAATCGTTACCACAATCCAAAAACTAAGCCGTGCCATTCGTGATTTTTATACCGATGAACGCAAAACCATAGACGAGGATAAAAATA